>Ga0114933_10000573_pt1 | contig 44713 bp, 33 predicted proteins | sample 4SBtaG_FD_89691 | JGI IMG/M metagenome (GOLD analysis project Ga0114933, IMG submission 89691) | Deep subsurface microbial communities from Kolumbo volcano to uncover new lineages of life (NeLLi) - 4SBTROV12_W25 metaG | ecosystem: Environmental > Aquatic > Marine > Volcanic | place: Kolumbo... | reverse complement strand
GAATTCGGCCAGCATCTTGGATACCCGAGTTTGCAACTGGGATGCATCCAGATATTTAACGGCATGCCGGCGGGCTGTACCGTCATTTTGTGCCACCAGGCCGGTAGCAACATAAGTGAACCCTATAAATGCGATTAGACAACATAGACGATAAATGATTGACTTAGACATTTCTAATTCCGCTGTTAGAACGACCAGCATTCGTTTGGACTGGTGACTTTTTATGAAGTCCTCAGCTAGCACGTGAATGCACGTAACGCGCACGACCCTCTTAATTGGAATAATCGGCACGGATTGCCACGGGATTAAGAGAATTTGGCTGATTCAGACAAACAAATAACAGTTTGTCTATCCGTCGAGCGATGGAAATCGCACAGAAACGATATCCAAGAAGTTTAAAACGAGTTGTGAATCCAGAGTTGCCCTCTATGGCAGCGATGTGCCGGGCGATTCGAGGGCGTTTAGAACAGCGTCAGTAAGGTTTTCAGCTTCAGATAGCGTCTTTCCCGACGGAACTGATAGCAGACCTTGCTCGGCACTCTCAACTTCGAGGGCCTTCGTAGAAATCGAGACAACTTTGCCTTGGAATGTACCTAAATCAATCGGATCACCGATCGTGAGTTTTAGCATTTGTTGCTTTTCTCGTCGCCAGATCCACGCTTCAAGGCGATTATTAATTTCAACCGTTGCGGTAAACACAGCAAGTTGTGCAACATCAAAGGACTTTGGTTCTTCAACTACCTTGGGTTCCGGGGCGGGAGGGCGTTCGGTGAATGCGATCGCAATGGTCTTTACCTCGGACGTCTTAGCAGGGATTCCAGTGTCTATCGCTTGCACCTGAATCTCATATTCAGCTATTTCACTGCTTCGAACGAGAACACGGCCATCTGAGTTGAATTCAATCTGGTCATTTGAAGGGAAGTTATGCTCGACGAGTTTGTAGGAAACGGTTTGATTTCGATCCTTCGCATCAGCGGCGAGTCGGAACGCCTCGCGGTCATCCTCATCATCAGACACATAAAAGGACTGCTGTGAACCACTGGTAATTACGGGTGCATTGTTTCCAGGTCCAAAGAGATTGCGATTGAGAATTGCCTCGGCGTACTTCACAGCATCGCCGTGCGAAAGCGTCTCTTTTGATTCAATTGCGTTCAGATCAACTTTCTTTGGTGCGTCACTCAATGCTATGGCTTCTACGATCATACGCACATTTAATTGGTCCTGCCCCGAAGGCTGAAGGCTGAGCTGATTGATGCGGTGCAGGATTTGTTTGCTGTAAAACGCGTAAAGCATATCCGTGATGCTATCGAGTGAACCGGCAAAAGAAACCTGGAACGGGTGCCGAACAAACACTTTGTCTTCAGATTCGGTTATCGCATTGGATGCAATCTTGACGTTATCGAATCTAAAAGAATCCTGTTGAAGCAGATCGATTAGCCACGCCTTATATGCGGTCTGTGCGGTGGAAATATCGCTAGGCAAGCTTTGACCACGCAACTGATCGAATTCGTTTGCGAGCGATTCCACTTCACGTTCAGCTATTTCAATGTCGTCAACTTGTCGCTGTGCTGTTTCAACCTGACTATCGAGCTCAGAGAGTGACGTTCGATAGGAATTAAATATCCAAGAGACAATAGTTAGTACTAAAATAGCACCACCAATTTGAGTGAGCCGTTTTTCACGATTTGTCATGTGATCTAACCCTTTTATGGGAATCGCAGGAAAGAAATCTACGTTGTTGCGTTTTCGTCGGATGCCGTGTCGGAATCGTCGTCTTCAGTAATCTCAGTGTCGTTTGATTCTGAGCCCGTGTCCCCAGCGTCAGAAGTTTCCGGCGCCTCGGTCTCTGCGGACTCGCTTGCATCCTCGGAAGGTGCGCGGTCTTCTGTCGGGACTGTAGTTTCGCCTGATGGTTCTACTGGCTGAGCTTCCGACTGAGTAACAGATGTATCATCGCCCGATAAGACAACATTGCCTGGAACAATACGAATAACCTCACGTGTTAGCCAGGGGTATCGTACCGCTTCTTCTGTTTTACTAAGGCCACTGCTTTGTATGGTATGAACATTGCTCCGCACACTGTCCTCGAGCGTCTGAAGGACTCCATAGTCCCTCACGGCGACTTCCATAGCGATGCTCCACAACGGTGCCTTGGACTGACCAGTGGGGTCAAAAGCACGTGCTTCTGTGTTTGCACGGAAATCAGCCACAATGGCGTCGTCTGAATTTGGAAATGTGTCACACAGGTAGACCAACTGATCGAGCCAGTTTTTTGTTTTCCCTTGATATCTATCAAAGATCAGATCTTTGCCAACCAATTCCTCTTGTCGATCCAGAAATACTTGTCCTGCTTCAATTTCAGAATTCAATGTCTCGAGTTCCTGCGAACGGCTACGAATAGGAAGATAGAGGCTAACAACTAACAGCAGAACAATAGCAGAAGCAAGGATGGCTGTTCTGCCATGCTTTTCCGTTACTGATGGGGGCGCAGGTGCTTTTCTCGGGTCTATAAAGTCAATTGCCGGTCGAGTTTCGCTGATAGTCGAGTCGATTAGTCCAATTAGAGATGCAAAGCGTCCGCAATGAATGCCGTCAGTGTTCTTTGGTTTAGCACCGCTATGTGTCAATGAGAATGGGTTTAGTAACTCGACGTCGAGGTCGAATTCCTGGCTGAGAGCGTTGTATGCCTCGCTGTCATCTTTATCACCCAACAGGATGATCTTTTCAACAGTCAGATCGTCTGATGCATGTGCGGCAGAGACGAGGGTTCGTTTTACCTCGGCAATGATACTATCGGCGTTTTCTATGCCGGATGGCGGTAGCTGCACAGTTCGCATTACTGGAGCAGAGTGATCTTGGACGATGGTAAGTTCAATTTGATCTGCGAGGATGTCGACAGCCAAGATCGGCTGGTCGATATTATAACGGTCGCAGAGGAGGGCCGCGGTGAGCAAAGGTCGCAGGGAGATTCTACTGGGTGTCAGTGCCGCTGGTCCACAAATGCCAATCACGTCGGCAACTGTGTCAGGGGATACTGCAGCTGCTAAAACGGACGCCGCCTGCATATCGTCATCCATCTTTTGCGGATAAAAGTCAAGCGTCCAGTCTTCGCCCATTTGCGAGAATTGCTGAGGTGCTTGCATTTCTACAATGACCGGCAATTCATCGGTGGGTACCGGTGGTACATCAAATGTCCGGGCTTCGACCTGACCTCTACCAAGAGCGATTAAACAACTGCTGTTTGCTGGTACTTGCAATGATTTAGCGTGATCTGCGATGTATTGACCGATCGCCGCCGGCAATTCCTGTGGCGAGCCAGTTTCCGGAGTGGGAAAAGCAGCTACATGGTCGACCGAGACTCTCCCACCGCGTGACGATGCCACGAGAACGCGAACTTCAAGTGAATCCCATTCAATTGCGATATGTTTAGCCATTGGGTAATCTCTTAAACTGTGTAAATGCTCTAATTATGGGATGGGCAGGGTCATAGGAGCCTGTCCGGGAATTGCACTGTCTATGTACTGTAAACCTAGCATTTCCAGGCTATAACCGCGGCCTAAATGACTGAGATCTCTCCATAAACGTATACGGGGTGTAGTGGTTGTACGGTCTATAACAACTTCAACGCGGGACGAAGCCGCTCCGTCTTCAAAATATCCGACAACTTGTGCTCGAAAGACATCACCACCTACACAAATGAATGGCAGCATCTGGCGGAATTCATCGAGGTCCACAATTAAGTTTTTCAGTAGCCATGCTTCCGTCGGCTGCAACTTACTAACATCCTCTGCTGGATCCGGTATACGCTCCTGAACGATTCGATCCACAATTTCTTCTGAAATCCCGGGAATGCCCATCAGAATAGACCGCGGCGCCTGATTGATGTTGATGCGCCCCGGAATGGTCGGGTTGGAATTTGCGGCGGCGTTGTCCATGAGATTGTCCACATAAGCGCCGAGCGATTGTAGTGGGAAGGCGGGATTGATAAGAACGGGTCCTTCCGGTCCTTCAACTTCCAGGCGAACGTCCACTAATTCAAGCAGTTGGGAAATGGAACGTGCTGGCGGAAGTAAAAAGTCCATTTCAATCGTTGCGGCAGGGGCTCCAACGTCTGTTTGACTTGAATTACTTTCAGACTGCCTGTAAAGAACGACGAAGTTTGCGACATCAAGACTGAACTTGGACTGCAGATCCTGGTGCAGGGTTTCCAAATCGTCACTGTTGACGTCGATGCGGGGTTCACCGGCGGCATTCAGGTTGGCTTCCTGGCTGTATAGTGTGAGGAAGGAAGCCCAGCCACGTTCAATTCCAGCCATGGTTGGATCACCAACCATGCCGGCAGTCGGCGGCATCATACCAGGATTTGCTCCACTGTTTCCGTTATTGATTAAACCTGATTCAGATGGGTCTACCATCCCGTTGCGGTTGGCATCCTGTCCGAACAGTAGTTGCGGGTGGACGCCGCGAATGAGCAAAAGCTCTTCGACGGTGTCTAGCGGACCGTTTTTTGGTGAGTACGGTGGGTCGAGACTTTGATAATAGTCATATTCGGCGCCGTATTCACGAGTGTCATCATCCTCATCGATCCAATCCAGAATGCTATCCGCCACATCTTCAGTCATTCCGGGCAGGGACATTAGTAACGTTCGACCACCATTTGTGGAAAAGCTATCAGCAAGAGTGAGGACGTTGAGGTTTATCCTTGCGGATTCATCTTCAAGCCCGTAACGGACGCCCGCCATTAAGCCGGTTTGATCGACCATGGGCGCGATCGCCGTAAAGTTTGCGATATTTTGAGGATTGGTGTCAGGCAGTACGTTTATTGCCTGAAACATCATGGAATTGTTGTATTCACCACCGGAGTCGTATCGCTGCTGGTCCGGAAGGATCAGGTGCATGCGAATCATATCGATACCAGAGTCAGCGACCCAGCGTGCCTGAATCCGTTCTCCACTGAGATCTGCAGCTTCGTCATACGTAATCATGAGATCCGTGAACGTATAGGCACCAAGAGAGAGCATCAAAATCACGACCAGCACGACAATCAGGATCATGCCATCGCGCTTTTGTACGGGAGCTGGTGCGGTGATCGAATTGGCAGGATGAGTTGTCATAGTCCGAGCGACTCCAGTCCTTCATCCGTGTTTTCTATTTCATTTATCTTGCCGACCGGTAATCGCACGACCATGCGGTAAGAAACAACGGATTGATCTGCATCGGAAGCACCCGAACTTACGTTTAACACGACGCCGCCGGATTTGTGTGGTGAGCGACTACGCATCGACAGCAAAACCTGCACAGCGACGGGAATTCCTGCCATAACGTCGCTGTCCCATTCCGGCAACCACTCGTACCCGTTCCAATACATGAATTCGATCGATTGTACTTCCGGGGCGAGAAGACGATCTTTGCTTTGTAGTCCGATCGCGTTCCCCGATGCAATTGCAAAACGCCCGGTTGCACGATCGACTTGCCGGCGAATCAGGCCCGCAGTGAACTCGTTTTCAAGCCTAAATCCGGCGACGGACTGAGAGGAGCCGGATGTGGATTCGGGACGAACGTAGTAGGTAACGGTTTTGACATCGCTTGGTATGTCTGCAATGGATGCTGCCTGCTGCGGGTTATATAGGACTTGATATTCCTCCTGCCGAGGCAAACGACTGACATCAATCATCAACTCATATTGATTTCCGTAGAGCCCCGGTGATTCAGGTAATCCAGCTGTCTCTGCGATGTTGGTTGTATTTTCTGTCTCATTACTAGGAGGATCGAGCATTCCGGATAGATCCCCTCCGAGCAGATCACCCATCCCGGACATGTCCATGCCGTCAAGGCCACCGTCTAGCAGCCCATCTAGTCCTTCAAGCCCCTCTAAGCCAGCTTCAACATCGACTCCCTCGTACTGTACCGTGGATTTCAGGTCATTCGAAATCTGTCGCAGGACTGCTCTCGCAAGCTGTGCTTCTTCACTGTCCGCCCGCCGTTTATCAAGCGTGTCGAGATATAAACTGGTTGCTGTACCGATAAGCGCCAGAATCACACCCATTAAAGATAGTGAAATGAGCAGTTCAAAAAGGGTAAAACCGTGTTTTTGACTATGTTGGCTGGCCATCGTTAACTCTCCAGTTCTTGAAGCAATTCGGTGACGGTTTTATTGCTGTCAGGAGAAAGTTCGATGGCTGGATCGATCATCCAGGTGGTTAGTTGAAATCGAATGGGGTCACTGCCGTCCGTGGTGATTTGTTCAACGAGGACAATAATATTCAACAGAGTTCCGGTGTCGTCAACGGGTTGAGACATCACGGTATATTGCCAGCCGAGCGGTGCCTCGTATTGCTCAAATGGCACGGGACCGATGGACTCAGCAGGCTGAGCACCTGACTTTATCTCACCCAGCTTCGATTCGCAAAGGAATTGGGCCGTCGTTTCGACTTGAGCTCGTTGAGCGGATTTAGCTCCGGTCATGACGAGATTGCCAATGGCAGCCAGTGACAATCCCAGAATGGTGAGAGCAATAATGATTTCCATCAGCGAAAAACCGCGTCGTATTGTCTGTCGCTTTGTCCGCCACTTTGTCCGTTGCTTTGTATAGCCTCGAGTCATTGTCCACCCTCCTGGCTTAGCAAGATGGCGAGGTCCGATTGCGCGATGATATCGGTCACCGTGGCGATACCGGTAAGACCACGTATTTGCACGAGGACAAAACGTTTCATTTCGTCGGTACTTAGTTGTATTTGAGCCTGACTGGTACTGCCGTCCGGATAAAAGAGGATAGGTTCAGACCATTGACCGGTAACAGCAGGCGGTGCATTTCCAAGTTGTTCGACGATTGCGATTGATCGAGCGTCCTGGCCTTGCTTTGTACCGGCAAAAACGATCCCTTCGGGTAGATTGTCTTCGCCCACTCCACTGATGTTTGCTGTATTTGGGTCGTTTGTGAGTCCAAACACGGGCGCAGCAACGACCTCGCCACGTTCGAGAAACTGGTCGCCACCGGCCCACGGTTCTACAAGGAAGCCAGTGCCACCGACTTGGCAGCGGAAGACCATGGTGTTACCGGACTTCATTGCTCGTATACGCGCATTGTTCCAAGAAGCGCGAACCACATCAGCGGATTTGCGCAGACGTTGTCCTTCGAGCATGCCACCAAATGATGGCATTACTATGGCGCCAATGCCGACAATGATTGCCATAACCAAAATGATCTCAAATAGAGACAGACCCGCATGCGTATGCGGGCGTCTTGTATTGATCGTTATGCGGTCATGAGCATTCATTGAGTTTCTGAAGAGAAAGATTATCGGGATTTGACGATGATATCGTCATCGTTTCCGGCTTGGCTGTCAGGTCCTGCTGAAGAAATGACGAATCCGGGAAGTCCACTGGAATCAACAGCAGATTCGTATAGGTAATCGTTATTCCAAGGATCCAGAGGTAGCTCAGCTGCATCAAGGTAGCCGCCTTTTGGATATTTCTGAGCAAGATTCGCATCACTAGGTGGGTTCACAAGTCCTTCCAGACCCTGATCTGCACTGGGATAGTTACCCATGTCGATTTTGTACAGCTTCAGTTGTTTCGAAAACGAGTCGAGCTGTATGCGTGCGCTCTTTTCTTTTGCACCACCAAATATGCCATCAAAGTTTGTGGCAACAAGGGTACCGAGAATGACGAGAATTGCCATTACCAGGAGGACTTCCATTAGCGTAAAGCCGCGTCTGATTTGTTTGCGTTGTCGTTTATTGCGACTCATCGTGTTGAATCTCCGTAAATTCCTAAATTACTTATCTGGTTATATAACACCGGCGAAGGTGGGTTGTTTCTGTGTTCTAGCCGATCGTGCTGCTCATCTTGATTACCGGCATCAATAATGCCACTACAACGAACAATACAGCGCCAGCGAGCACCATCAGAAGGAGTGGTTCGAGCAATCGGACGGCCAGGTTTAGTTTGCGTGTTGTTCGTTGTTCTAAGCCATCGGCGATTTCTACTAAAACGCTGTCTAAGGCATTAGATTCTTCGGCGACGGCAATCATCTCAACGACAGTGCCCGGAAAATAACCACTTTCTGACAATGGCTGTGATAAAGAGGCACCGCTAGTAATATTTTCTGTAGCCTCATCAATGGCGCGAGCGAGTATGCGATTTCCGGCCGCATCACTGGAAATGTCCAGACTTTTGAGGATAGGGACACCGTTTCCGAGTAAGGTTCCGAGCACACGGCAGAAACGAGCGACGGCGAAGCTTTGAAAAATAGGACCGACAAGCGGGACGCGTAGCTTGAGACGATCACGCAAAAACATACCTTGTTCGGATTTAAAGTACTGGATGAGTGTGGTGAGGCCCATAACAACTGCGAGCAAACCGAAGAGTGCCCATGGTGTGCGAAGTCCTTCGCTGAAAGCGAGCAGGTAGTCAGTCACAATCGGCAATTCACCGCGTTCACGCAAGCTGTCAAACATCGTGCCGAATTTAGGAACGAAGAATACAACCAGAGCACCGACGATAAGTGAGCCGATCGTTGCGAGGAACAAGGGATATGCCAGTTGTCCCATTGTTTCACTTTTGAGGTCTTCTTGTTGTTCGGTAAACGTAGCTACGCGCTCAAGTGCATCTTCAAGAAAGCCGCCTTCTGCACCAGCGTTCGCCATGTTGATGGCAATCTCGCTGAAAACTTTTGGGTATCTTTTCATCGCGTCTGAAAGCGTGATACCGTCCTGGACCTGATCGTGCACTTCGCCGAGCACGTGTTTGAGGGTCGTATTGGATGCTTGCTCCTGCAAAACGACGAGACTTCTGAGCAGGGGAACACCACTACGCAGGAGTGAGGCCATTTGGCCATAGCAGGTGGCCATAATCTGGCCTTTTACCCTTCGCCGACTTTTCTTTATTGACGTGGGATCGGCGAGAGACAAAGCGAGAGGAAATAGAGCCTGACCGGTAAGCAGGCGAGCTGCTTCCCGTTCACTCGCCGCGGAAATTGTACCGTTGGTCATTTCCCCGGCTGACGTTCGCGCTTTGTAACTAAAATCTGGCATGGCTATTGGTGAATAATGGTCGACTTGTTTGGAAGATCTTATTTCGCGGGAACGATTTGATCGCCCTTAGTAATTCGAAGTATTTCGTCAACGCTGGTGTGGCCACTAAGTACTTTTAGCCAGCCGTCATCGCGAAGAGTTTTCATGCCACCGGAGACGGCAGCCTTTTTCAACTCCCAACTACTGGCGTGATTGGTGGCGAGGTCGCGTACTTCGTCGGAAGTGTGCATCAGCTCATAGATACCCATTCGACCGGTGTAGCCAACGTTTCGGCATTCACGGCATCCAATAGCCTCGTAGACTTCCTGTTCAATCAATTCCGTTGGGAAATCAGCGGGCAGATCTAGGTTAGTAGCATCTATCGGTTTTTTACAGGCATTACATAGTCTACGGACAAGACGCTGTGACATTACAGCTTCGACCGTACTGGATACGAGAAATGGCTCAACTCCCATATCCGTCATACGGGTGTAGGCACCCGCTGAGTCATTGGTGTGTAACGTGCTGAACACCACATGACCGGTCAAAGAAGCCTGAATAGCATTTTCGGCCGTTTCAAGATCACGAATTTCGCCAACCAGTACGATGTCCGGATCATGTCGAAGGATACTTCTGAGAGATGTACCGAAGGTTAAACCAATTTTTGAGTGCACCTGTATTTGATTGATACCATCAAGTTGGTATTCCACAGGATCTTCGGTCGTGATGATCTTGTTGGCCGGGCTGCGGATTTGCAGCAAAGAACTGTAGAGCGTTGTGGTTTTACCACTACCGGTAGGACCACATACAAGGACAATGCCGTGCGGTATTTTGATTAACTCACTATAGTTGGCATAGATCTCCTTGGACATTCCAAGGTGTTCGAGATCAAACACCATGGAACTCTTATCCAGAATACGCATTACCAGACCTTCACCATGAATCATGGGGATCACGGAAACACGAATGTCAACTTCTCTGCCATGCACTTTAAGTTTAATCCTGCCGTCCTGAGGCAGTCGTTTCTCAGCGATGTTCAACCTCGCCATAATCTTCAAGCGGCTAATGATTGCAGCTTGAAACTGGCTGATTTCCGGCGGAACAGGCTGTGGGTGTAACATGCCGTCAATTCGATAGCGAACGACCAATCCTGCTTGTTGTGACTCAATGTGAACGTCACTAGCACGGGAATCGATTGCCTCAACCAGTATTTCATTCACTAGTCGTACAACAGAGGCTTCCTGAACCATGTCGGAAAGCTCGTCACTCCCGAATTCCAGATCTTCAAGCAACTCGATTTCGGAATCGGACCGTTGCTGGATAAGGTTGTCAATCGTTTCGCTACCAACACCAAGGTGTCGTTTGATTAAGCGGTCGATTTCCGCTGTTGTAGCCAATACCGGTACGATGGGTATTTGCATCGCGGATGATGCTTCATCAATCGCGTTGTAATCAAAGGGATTGCTAGTAGCTACCAGAACGTGACCATTTTGCCGCTCAACCGGGAATAACTGTTCGCGGTGAATCAGACGATTTGGGAAGCTTTCAAGTAGTGATAAGTCCACATCCGTTTCTCTGAGGTCAATGAAGTCAACGCCAATGTCTGAGCCAATGGCTTTTAACGCCGCTTCTTCATCAAGGAAACCCATTTTTAGAGCATTGGCTAGTACACCGGATCCGTTGGACGCCTGTGCCGTTGATTGTTCGAGCTGTGTTTCATTAAGCAGCCCGTTTTCAAGAAGTAATTCGCCGATTTGCATGGTAATGTTCGCTGATGAGTTGATTCATTGATCCGTGAGTTATTGATCGCGGATTCGGATTAACGACCACCACCTGGGCGTCCACCGCCACCGGGAGATCCACCTGAGGATCCGCTTGGACGTCCACCACTACCAGGGAAACCACTGGGGCGCCCGCCCGAGGAGCCGCCCGGAGCACCAAAGCCTCCGGATGAACGTAATCGGTTGAAGAACTCCATACGTTGCCGGATTTGGTCCGCCGTCGCCTGACCGGATTGGCCCCCACCACTATTGGTGCTTGAGGAGCGTGAGGAGCTTCCTGAACTAGAGGCACTGATTTCTTCTCCCAGAATGGAACTAAGTGCTTCCCGAACAACATCCGGATTGGCCAGATGGAGAGTACGTACTTCTAGGGTTTCATTAGTTTGTGTGCCGGCTTGATCGATGGTCTGAACAAGCTCTTCGACTTCTTTAAAGAGTTGATCTGGTGCAGCCACGATGACTGAATTACTGGTGTTGTCTACACCCACGGTCATCTTAGTCGGTTCGCCGCGATTGTCATTGCTCCCACCGCCGCCACGACCGCCGCCGCCGCCACGAAGTGCCTTGATCAGGTCTTCTGGTGAGGGTTGACGTTGTTGTTGCTGGCCTTGCTTGTTTCCGATAATTCGATCTGCGTAGACTTCTTTCAGTACGTTGGCGATATTCTCGGCATCCGTGTAAACGATCGGGATAAGTCGTGGTTTGCCTTGTAACTGGACGTCTGTTTGGCTGTCTTCCTGATCGATTACGCTCAACAAATCATCAACCATCGCGAGATCTTCGTCGTTGGCCTGAACAACCAGAGCATTTAGTCGAGGATCTGCGACAATGCTTACGGTGCCGGACGCTGTGAATGTGCTGCCAGTTGCGGAACTGCCGCTGTCGCCACCCATGCCGCCAAGCATCATTCCCATTAGACCGCCACCGCCTCCGAGCAGGCCGCCAGCGACGTCACCAACGAGTGATCCAAGATCACTGCTGTCTTCACCGCCACTAAGAATCTGCTGAATTAATGTCGCCGCAATGTCCGCCTTAGCATACTTGAGGTAGAAAACCGTGATTTGACGTTCTGTTTGCGATGCTGTGGGGGGCATTAGTTGACGCAGGATCGTTTCAAATTTATCGAGCGCTTCCAAGTCATTTGAAGCAATGATGATTCCATCGTTAGTAATTTCCACAATAATGTCGCTACCTGAAATTAATGCTGGTTCGTCTGCTGGGTTTTGACTAACGAAGTGCATTAGACGCGGGCCACCGGTTACAGTATCAGTTGGATTGATTACGCCGGTGGTAGGAGCCGGGGGTGCGTCGTCACTTGGTGTTGCGGGTGGAGTGTCATCTTCTTTAGGGTCTGGTGTACGCTGGTCGATGGTCGATTCTTTGCGGTTCTCCGGTGTGATTACCTGAATTCGGTTCTCACCTGTCCAGAATCGATTCGCTCGATTTACGGCATCGAGAGCACTGTCACCAGAGAATGGCAGGATACGGATGTTACCGCCAGCACCCACGGAGTTCTCGCTTTCAAGACGTTCGATCATGGAGCGAATCATCTTGAGTTCGCCTTCTGTCGCTCTAACGAAGAGCTTCATCGTGTCTAAGTCCGCGGTTACTTTTGGACCATTTGGATCTGGCGTTTCCGGATCGATATCAAACATGTTGGCGATCATAGCAACAGCCATTTCAGGGTCGATTGTCTGAAGAGAAATAACTTCAAACTGTGGTACTTCACCTTCGAGTTCATCGATTGTTGCTTTAATCGTCGCGTGTTCGCTGGGACGTGCATAGGCAATCAGTTTATTGGTTGCCGGATCGATCGCCATGCGGACGTCGGGAAGACCTTCGAGCATCGTCTGAAGCACTTCGTATGCGGTGGACGGATCGGCTACTTGAATCGTATGAGTCATCAGGTAGGGCTGTTCGCCTGGTTCCGGTTCAACACCGTTAAGTGGATCAACGTCTACACGTTCAATGATAGTGCGTAGTAGAGCCAGTTTTTCTTCTTTACCGGTGGCAAAAATCCGTGTTCCGAGAGGATCCACTGCAATATTGATCTCTTCATCCCGGTTTTGGTCTTCACCAAGTCCAAGTAGGCCACGTGCAACAAGCAAAATGTCCTCGGCAGGCATGTATTCAAGGATAAACTCCTCAACCATTCCATCCTTCTTGATTCGTGGTTCTTCGACAGCTTTGATGATGTCACGGATTTGACGTAACCGCCCGGCCGTTTCCTGAATGATCACTTGCTTAGCAGCTGGGAATGTAAACATCTTTCCTTGAGGGCCAAGCAGCTTTTCAAAGTCTTGTTGTGCTTCCTCTGCGGTCATCTTGACCAGTGGGAAGAGCGTTTTGACCAGCTCGTACTCGCCTCGTCTGTCGAGGTCGTCTACCGATACAAATTCGACTAATGTGTCGGGAATCTCATCTTCAAGATTGACAACGGTCAGAAGCTGCCGACGTCGAATTAACGTGAACCCACGGGTCAGCAAAACGCCATTCATGACATCCAGAGACTGTGCTGGGGAATAGAAGTTGGGGTCGGTGTAGTTAAAGGTTCCAATCGGAGGAGCATCCATTTGAAGTGAGAGTCCGTTTTGTTCCGCAAACCACTCAAGGACGACCTGCCACGGGGTATTCCTGAAGCTAAAACGAATATTGATTTCACCATCTTCATCCAAAATAGCTTCAGACTGTACTTGTGACATCGGTTTATCATCTGCCGAGGCGGTGTCATCCGAATTATCAGACGTCGGTTCGTTTTCAGGGGTGTCGCCGGTGTCATCAGCTGCTGCAACTGCCTGTCCTGTGAATTTTACCCAATTGTCCTTTTGGTCTTCATTAAGGACGGCGACGATGTTGGCATCGATTTGGGCTCTGTCGTCATCGGATTCTGCATCGTCGCGTTGTGCAACGAGCTTTGCGATTTCAGCCTTTTGCTCATCAGTGAATCCCAATCCTGCCTGAACCTGCGGTTCTGCAAGGGCGAGAGCACCTTTCTTAACGATGCGTGCCTGGCTGAGTATACCTCGCTGTTGAACGGTCAACAGCGACATGATCATCTGATCGTTTTCCTGACGTAATGACTTGATCCGTTCATTTCGCTCATCACCTTCAAGGTCTTTTAGCGTAGAAAGCGTAGTTTCTATACGGGTTTTCACCAATTCTGCGACTTTACCTTTGGCATCATCGCTCAGCTCGAGTTTGTCCTGAACAGCTGGATCTGCCACAAGCTCGACGAGTTCAAGTGGATCGACATCCTGAGCATATGTGGTGCTTTGAATAGGTGTAAAAAATAAAGTAACCAAGCAGGCGATTTGAAGCAGTTGACGCTGCATGACGCATCCTTTTTTGTGTTTTGCCACAGGTGGTCGCACTGTGACAAATCAATTTGAACGTTTTGGTTTTACAAAAAACTGTTAAAAACGGTTGGAAATATGGGCATATATTTCCTATGTAGCCTTTGTTGACACAATCATACGATTAAACAGCGGAAATGCTGAATCGTTTCGCGTTTTAACAAGGGGAATTTAGGTAAAATGGGCCTGAACCGGACGGATAACTCCGTTTATCGTGGTCAAAACAGTTGTTGGGTTGGTATCGGTGGCGGTTTATGTATATAAATATTCATCAAATCAGTGATTATTGCTAGGCCAACTATTTAGGCAGAGTGCTTACGTCGTGTGAATCTAATGCCATTAAAAAAACGAAAAATGTGGCTTTGGTTACTGATTGCTGCTTCAATAACACCGGAGTTAGCGGGACAAACGCAGAGTGACGTCCCAATTCTGGATCTCCGCAGTTACGGATTGGATATCCCTCCTGGCCGAGTGCGACAAATCACAGGTCAAAACGTTCTTACCACTGATACATATGGAAATGCATGCGTGGGTAAGGCTCACGTAGCAGTCGGTGAATATCTAATCGTTAAGTTACCCGATGGTCAACTTGCACCTCGAAAGTCTGATGAGGCAAGTGCGACAGAGCGGCCATTTGTGGGAATGCCAATGGACGACCTAGCAGAGGAATTGCGGGTCGGAGCCCTTGCAGATTTCAATATCAGGAAATCCAAACACTATATCTATATATACAACACGAGTGAAGCATTTACTCGGGCGGCGGTCGTGATCCTGGAATCCATGTTCAATGGTGTAAATACATACGTCAAAAACATGGGTGCTAAAACGGCCGCGCCGGACGTGCCACTTGTTGTGATCATGTTTAAGAGCCGATCAGAATATCAGGAGTATTTCCAGATTGACCCATCGATCATCGCCTACTACCACATATTGAATAATCGTGTGGTCATGTGTGAAGAGACTCCATTAGCAAGAGTGGATCAAGCTCTGGCGGATCAACAGCTAATTAGCACGATTGCACATGAGGGCGTACATCAGATTCTGCACAACATCGGTGCCCAAAGCCGTATGTCAGCCTGGCCGATGTGGATAACAGAAGGATTCGCCGAGTATTTAGCGCCTACGACGACAGGCCAGAACAGGCGATGGAAGGGCGCGGGTCAAGTAAACGACATGCGCATGATGGAATTGGAAGTCCAGATAAAAGCACGAGATAATGCCAACTGGACAGGTGAGATGATCACCGAAAGCATCACGGCGAGACAACTCACTTCGGTCGGGTATGCGACGAGTTGGGGGCTGACGCACTATTTGGCAAAAATGCGCAAAGAGCAATTTCGTTCATACTTGCAGGAACTATTTGCGCTGAGACCGCTCGAGGGCAACATGCCGGTAACGTCGGACGGTCGGATTCCTCGCCATTTGCATTTATTCCAAAAGCACTTTGGAGATGATCTGGGAGCCGTTGAGGAGCGGATGGTTAAACATCTGGATCGACTTCCCTACACATCGCCATTTGCGGATAAGCCTCATGTCGGGTTAGTCATCGCTTATGAAGACACAAATAAGAAGATTCGGAGAATCGGTAACGTGTTCCATAATGATCAGATTGCAGGGCAGTGGCAGGCTGCTCAACTGCGACGACTTGGACTTAAGGAAAACGAGGTTCAGGTTATGGCGAGGACGTTTGCCAACCGGGTTCAAGCCGTGCAGGCCGTGCGACAGACAATTGGCAACTAGTGACTTACCGTGTTTGTGTGCCTATTTCTGCAGGAACGTTCGAGTATCCGTTAGCCGGATGGCTGTGGGGCACTACCGTGTGCAGAATAAAAATCGACACGATTCCGAGCAGCAGGGCGGCAGTAAGGGTTAGCCGATCATGGGAATGAAATCGCAGTTCAGGCAGAATGTCGGATAAGGAAACGCAAAGGCAGACTCCGACGGCGATCCCCAGACCAATTCCGATGGCCGGTGAACCGGCCGCTAGGTGCGACGTTCCTGCCAGGAATAGGACTGTTCCGAGTGGGCACGCAGCACCATATGCGATGTTGGTGATGTATATAGATCGATTGCTCCAGCCGGTTGCTTTCATTACCGAAAAGAGTGACAGCGAATCAAACGGACGATGCAGCACCATAGCGATAAGTGGTGCCAATAGGGTAAAGCTCCACAAAGTGCCAGACTGGTCATTGACGGTGAAAATGGCCCCGATGGCTATTCCGTCTACGATTGAGTGAAATCCAAGGCCCAGAAAAAGACTGATCCAGCTGTTCTTTCTCTGGTGAACGATGCAGTTTTCAGGCGAGTCTGAAGCAACGTGGACGTGTTCTGGATGTTCGCAATCATGATCATGGTGGTGATGCGTCTCGTCGACATCACCATGCTGATGAACATTAAAGAGTCGAATGATTAAGAAGGTGGCGACGAGTCCGATGAGTATGGAAGTGGCAAGTTGTTCCATGTTACCGAGTTGTTCATGAGCTAATGGCAGCAATTCTAGTACCGCTACGCTAAGCATCACGCCTCCCACAAAACTCAGGAGAACCTGCATTCGCGTGTGTGTCATGCGCATGACCGTCACTGCCCAACCGCCGGCGACGGATGCGATGAACATGACTGCACAAACTGCAAATAAGGGCCAGGACATATGCCACGCCTGTGAAAGAGGAAACTAGTTGTTGGTCGTCTACGACTCCGGATGGAGTTGTGCTAATGCGAGAGCCTTAATTCGCTGAATCATCGAATTGAGACCGTTGCTTCGAGAGCGACTGATGTGCTGGGTTAATTCTACTCGCTCAAACAGATCGCTAATATCAAATTGTAGAATCGCTTCAGCTGATTTGCCGCTAAAGAGCATAATGACAATGGCAATCAGGCCTTTCACGAGTTGCGAATCACTGTCGGCAGTAAAATACAGTAGGGCATCGTCGGCCACTTGAGGCAGTAGCCACACATTGCTGACGCAACCTTGAACACGGTTTTCTTCTATGCGTGCCGTTTCGTCGAAAGTCGGAAGGCCGTCGCCAAGTTCTATGATGAACCGGTATTTATCTTCCCAGTCGTCAAAGAGGTCGAACTCCTCAATGAGTTCATCTTTGGTGATCGTTTCAATGAGTGTCACGAAGTGATCCTGCGGATTGAAAGTGAAAAGCGGTGCTGTGAGGCAATGGACATTTCTTTTATTCTTTTTGGCAACGAGTGAACGCACAAGGAGTGATTAGCCAATTGAAGCCAATAGATAGTCCAAACTTTTGTTGCCGTGACGACTAGTCTGAATGCTTTTGCCGTAATCGTGCTGACAAGCGCGCGATCAGGTGTACTCGCTCAAACTCTTCAACCCAGTCATTCAACACAGAGTTTTCCTCATGGTGATTGTCAGAATTGATAGGCGCCTGTTCAGCTAACGCTAATCGCGCGAGCTCTCTGTACCGCGTTATCGTCCGGTCGCCAGCATGCGCCAGAAACTGATAGTCTTCATTGAAAAACAGAACCTGCGGCACACGCTGTCCACCACAAACTGTCCAGGTCGTTCTGAGTTCTTCGGGCAAATCGTCACGATCGATAAATACAAGATTTACACAATCACTGGCAACGGCGATACGGCTTAGCATCGGGCATTGTCTGACGCAGTCGCCGCACCACGCGCCAGCGATACAGACGACGTGGAGTTGACGTGAAAAGGAGGCCAATAACGCTGCCTGTAAGTCGGATAGCGCTGAGGACTCGAATACATTGGACCAGTTCTTAATGTCCCCCGGGCTTGCATATCGTTGAAGAAAGTCGTCATACGAAAGGCCGTTGTCCACAAGGTCGCGTGCTACGTTTTCGGTAATCATAATGTTCGATAGGTTAGTGCTGCGAGGAGCCGGTAAAAGCTGCCATACAATCACATGGTGCGGTGAAACATCAATGCGTAAAATGCCAGTTGTAGGGAGACTAGCATTTGGGCATTTCCAACAACGGTAGGTTAGCAGGCTCGAAAGGGCGATGAGAATGAGAATAATGCTTGTGAAACACATCGCCAAGTGTCTCGGTGCCCTTTTTGTATTCTTTAGCGTGGATGGCACCGCGGTAGGGGCACGTACCTTTATAGAGATCAATCGAGAGATTAAGGCCTGGCTCAATGCGGAGTCCATCAGTAATAACCAATTCGAGCAGGCAGATTGTGTTTACGCGATGGTGGAGCTGTATTCGGAGATAATGAAGCATCCAAAGTTAGCCATTAGTCCGACGTTAAACGGACACCGCGTCGTCTTGCGTGGCAGACTACTCCACGTTCGTGATGAGTTAAAGAGGAAGTTGGTTCGGGCGGAACGTAGTGGCGAGGTCGATAAAGATGTCTTGTTGATGAATTCGCTGATGGATCAAATGCGTTTAGCGGATTCACTTGGCGGGGGTGTTACGAGTGGACTGGGGCTGGGAGGCAATGCAGGTGCAGCAGAATTGGACAGTGCTCGCCAGTTGATTGATCTTATTGAGTCTACGATTGATCCCAATACATGGGAGGCCAATGGCGGACAGGCAACCGCCGTGTATTACGCACCCTTGCATGTTTTAGTTGTTCGAGCGAATTCAAATGTGCATGCGCAAGTGTCGCTGCTGCTTGCGAAACTTCGTGCGGCTCGTTAGTTGTCATCACAGATGGACGTGCAATTGTGCGTCAGCTCGCTGATCAAAAGAAGTCTTTGATTGTAGATGCGAAGCGGTTTTGGTAGCCTTAAGATATGGGGTCACTCAGCACGACTGTGTTGAATCATGGCCGAATCCGAACGGTATATAGGGCGTCGAGAAATGCTGCGTATTCATGGCGAAGGAAGCGTTACGACATGTGATGGTGTAACGCGTCGTGATTTCATTCAAGTAGGCTCATTGGGAGCAGTGGGCATCACGCTTCCACAACTGATGGCTGCCAGTGCCAAAGGCGCCGTCGATGATGGTAATGACGAGAAAAACGTCATTATGATATTCAATCTGGGTGCACCAAGTCAGCTTGACACGTTTGACCCGAAGCCGGAAGCTGCTGCTGAAATCCGCGGGCCATTCAAGCCAATCCAAACAGCCTCTCCGGAAATAATGCTTAGCGAAATACTTCCAAAGCACGCAGCAGTCGCAGACAAATTTTCATTGGTACGAAGTTGCTATCATACGGCAGCCGCGGTCCATGACACTGGGCATCAGATGATGCAAACCGGGCGTCTGTTTACCGGTGGAATCAATACACCGCATGCCGGTTGTGCAATGGAGTATTTGCGAGGACGTCGGGACGACCTGCCTGGCCACGTCGTTTTGCCGGAACCGATGGGGTCAACTGGTGGAAATCTCCCGCATGGTCAGGATGCAGGGTTTCTTGGAAAAGCATTTGATCCGTTTAATCTCATGGCGGATCCATCAAAGCCAGATTTTAAAGTTCCTGATTTGCTGCCGCCGCAAGAGATAGGTGACGCTCGGCTATCACGCCGTAAGAAGCTGCGCGAAGTCGTGGAAGACACGGTGAAGGGGTTTGAGAGCAGTGAGAATGCGAAACTGCTGGACAATAACTTTGATGCTGCGTTTCGTTTAATGACCAGTGCCAAGGCACGCAAGGCATTTGATCTGGGGAGTGAACCAAAGGCAGTACGCGAACGATATGGTGAGAATCGATTTGGCCAATGCTGCTTGCTCGCAAGGCGACTGATCGAATCAGGAGTACGGTTCGTCACAGTAAATACCTTCTTAACCGTGTTCAATGAGATCACATGGGACATCCACGGAAGTAAACCGTTTACGTCAATTGAGGGTATGAAAGATATTGTTGCTCCGATGTACGATCAGGCATATTCGGCACTGATTGAAGACTTGCAACAAAGAGGCTTATTGGAAAACACACTCGTATGCAATCTTGCCGAATTCGGCCGAACACCACGTATTAATCCTGCTGGTGGTCGTGACCATTGGCCGCAGTGCTTTAGTGCATACTTTGCCGGTGGTGGAGTCAAAGGTGGTCGTGTCGTCGGGTCTAGTGACGAAATCGGTGGTTATCCGGCAGAACGTGCGGTGCAGCCAACGGAGATTGTCGCTACGATTTTTCGTAGTCTTGGGGTCGATTTAGAAACCACATTGCCGGGCCCTGCTGGACGTCCATTCCCCGTCGTGGATTTTGGCACTGAAGCGATTGATGAGTTGTTCTAAGTAGCTAGACCTTTCTGATAGATACTGGGCTGCGATATAGTGCAAGCCGTGGAATGAGCATGCGAACGGCATTTAGTTTTACTGAATTGGAAACATTGGGGGCCATCGTGAGAAAGCGTAATGTTGCAAGTCCTATCCTTGTTGCAATAGCGGTGTTATTCAGTAGCGCGACCGTATCGGCGGAAATTGAATTGATCCCCGGTGTGATCAAATTATCAACCACGCAGGCCAGGCAACGACTCGTCGTGCAAGAGCGAACAGCTGACGAATACCTTGGTCAGGTGACTGACGATCTTGAGTTTAGTAGTTCAGATGAGGCTGTGGTAAAGGTTATCGACGGTCGTGCCGTACCCGTCGGAAATGGAGTCGCGACCATCACCGTTAAGAGTGAAGTTGGTCAATCACGAGCAGAAGTGCAGGTTGTCGGACAAGAAAAGGAGTTTCGCTGGAGCTTTCGTAACCACGTGGAATCTGTCCTCAGTAAAGCTGGTTGCAATTCGGGTGCCTGTCATGGGGCTCGCGCAGGGCAAAACGGCTTTAGATTGACCTTGTTTGGGTTTGATTTGGCAGCTGACTACTCCTATTTGACTCGTCAGGCGAGAGGGCGGCGGATTGTGCCAACTGATCCAGGGCGTAGCCTTTTACTAACTAAGCCGACGGGCGTGGTACCACACAAAGGTGGAGTGAGAATCGATGTCAATGAAATCGAATACCGTGTCTTGGCAGAATGGATCGCGGAAGGCACGGTTGGACCGAGCGATGATGATTCAGTAATTGATAGCCTCGAGGTGTTGCCACGGTACTCGACTCATAGGGCCGGCGACGCACAACAGCTTGTGGTATTAGCACATTTCTCAGATGGCGTTGTCGAAGATGTCACCCGCTGGGCGAAATATACAACCGTGGATCAAAATGTGGCGGTCGTTGGCGATCATGGAGAAGTAGCCGTGGTGGGCCCGGGTGAAGGCGCGATCAAAGTCTGGTATCTGAATATCAACCAACTCGCATTTGTAAGTGTCCCTTTTGAGAACAACTTGCCGCAAGATGCCTTTGCAAACGAACCGGTGGTTAACTTTATTGATGAATTGGTGAATGAAAAGCTGGGGAAACTGCAAGTGCCTCCGTCACCGTTGTGCGATGATGCGACGTTTGCTCGCAGAACGTTTCTCGATTCAAGCGGTATTCTTCCCACGCACGAGGAGGTGACAGCGTTTTTGGAGGATGAAGCACCGTCGGTAGAGAAGCGTGCGCGACTGATTGAGGAATTACTCCAGCGTAGTGAATTTGTGGATTACTGGTCATACAAATGGTCGGATCTGCTGCTGGTTAACAGTGCGGTGCTACCCAAAGCAGCGGTGAATTCGTATTACAAATGGATTAGAGAACGCGTTGAGAATAATCTGCCATGGGATGAGTTTGTGCGCCAAATTGTGACAGCAAGTGGCTCGACACTGGACAATGGTGCGGCAAATTTCTATTCACTGCATCAATCACCTGAGGATATGGCAGAAACGGTATCACAAGCCTTCATGGGGCTTTCAATCAATTGTGCGAAGTGTCATAACCATCCGCTTGAGAAATGGACCAATGACCAATACTACGGTATGGCCAATATGTTCTCACGAGTACGCGCTAAAGGCTGGGGAATCGGAAACACTGCAGGAGACGGTAAACGAGTTATTTTTAGTGATACTCAGGGTGAGCTCTTGCAGCCGAGCACCGGCAGACCACAAATGCCCCGCCCGCTCGATGCAGATGGCGTTCCCTTCACGGCTACTGGCGATCGACGAATCGTTCTTGCACAGTGGCTGACCTCACCTGATAACCCTTACTTTGCAAGATCAATTGCAAATCGGATTTGGGCCAACTACATGGGCGTGGGACTTGTTGAACGTGTGGATGACTTGCGTGTCACAAACCCTGCATCTAACGAAAAGCTGTTAAACGCGATTGCGGATTACCTTACCGAGAATAAGTATGATCTTCGTGCCTTAATGCGTGCAATCATGTTGTCCAGCACCTATCAACGCTCGAGTGAGCGTGTAGATGGTAATGAAGCAGATACACGCTTCTATTCGCGCTATTATCCTAAACGCCTAAAGGCCGAAGTGTTGCTCGATGCGTTGAGTACAGTGACCGGCGTCCCAACCGAATTTGCAGATCATGAAAAGGGCACACGCGCATTGCAGTTGCCGGATTCAAATGTTGCTAATTACTTTCTTTCAACGTTCGGACGACCTGATCGGATAATCACTTGCGAGTGTGAACGTAGTGACGAACCGAGCATGACTCAGGTGCTGCATCTCTATAACGGCGACACGCTCAACTCGAAGTTGCAAAGCGGCGAGAATGCTATTGCTGCAGCAATGAAGGAGATGATGACTTCAAAGGAAATTATCCAGAGGTTGTACTTGTCAGCGATCGGTCGATACGCGACGGAAGAGGAAGTTACACGCCTGAGTGAGATTATTGATGCTGAAATGCCAGAGGGGGACCGCCGCATCGTGCTGGAAGATCTCTACTGGAGTGTATTAACATCACGAGAATTTTTGTTTAACCGATAAGCGGTCGTTACCTTTCAGTTGTTGCCATGCCTACATATCTTAAAATTGCTTCGCTTATCCTGATGTTATTGCAGACCTCAACCTTTGCATTTAGTGAGGATCAGGTCACGGACGAACAGGAGTTGGTTTCTTATGAATCGACCGTCGCTCCTTTGCTGCGTAAATACTGTGTTGGATGCCACAACGCGGATGACAAGCAGGGTGGTTTAGACTTGTCGAGCCATGCGGCCATGCTGCAAGGTGGTGAAAACGGAGCGGTACTTACACCCAAACACGCTAATCTAAGTCGTTTGGTGCGTGTGTTAAATGGTGAAGCTAAGCCGGCAATGCCGCCTGAGGATAATGAAGCGCCTAACGACTCTGAAAAGGATTTGCTCGCACTGTGGATAAGCCAGGGGGCAATCGGGCCTGATGGTAATGAGCCGCCGATTACACTCATCACTCCCAAGATTGAATTAAAAGGGGAGCCAAACGTCCCCATTAATGCGGTTGCTGTGTCACCGAATAATGAACTCATTGCAGCAGGTGCATATGGTGAGGTAGTAGTTTATGACCGAAAAGAGTTGAAGCCGATATTGAGCCTCAGTGGTATTCCAGGCGCCGTAAATAGTGTCGTGTTTTCAGCGGATGGCCAATGGATTATTACCGGTGCCGGCGAAACGGGCGTCAGCGGAAATGTTCGTGTATACAACGTTGCAGACGGGGCCTTACTACAGGAACTAAAAGGGCATCGCGATGCGGTTTATTCAGTTGCCATTTCCAAGGATAAGAAACAAATTGCAAGTGGTGGTTATGACAAACAGATCGTGCTTTGGTCAACGCAGGAGCAATCCATCACCGCAGTGTTGGATGGTCATAACGGTGCAGTCTATTCGCTTGCATATCACCCGAACAAACCGTTACTGATTTCCGCGAGCGGTGATCGCACAGTTAAGATTTGGAGCCTGTCGTCCTATAAGCGTCTGGATACCCTGAGCCAATCGTTAAAGGAACTCTACTGCTTAGCGCTGAGTCCGGATGGACAATATATCGCGGCTGCGGGTGTGGATAACCGCATTCGAGTGTGGAGGATCGGCAACGAGGCCCTTGAAGGGACAAATCCCCTGATCTCATCGACGTTTGCACATGAGCAAGCGGTACTGGCAATTACTTACTCCAACGATGGCAGAATGATTGCTAGCAGCGCTGAAGATGGGCTTGCCAAAGTGTGGCAGGCTGACGGAATGCGAATTCTCCGCAAGGTTGAAAATCAATCAGATTGGATAGCGGCTCTCGACTTTACTGCCGACCAGCGACTTGTGGCCGGTCGACTTGATGGCAGCCTTGGTGAATTGCCGGTCAACGTCGACATTGGCGAAATTGATTCGATTGGCGAAGTAGTCACAGACGTGCCTCAGGATGTTGATTACGGGCAACAACCCGCATTGGCGGACTTGCCGAAAGTAGAAGCAGTTGAGCCAAACAACTCGGTGGAAACAGCCACGCCCCTTATGGCGCCAGCGGTGGGAACCGGGGTCATCTTCGAGGCAGAGAGCAAAGAGGCGAAGATTGCTGCAGACGATGATTTGTTTTCCTTTGAGGCAAAAGCTGGTGAACAATGGGTGTTGGAGACGAATGCTGCCAGGATGAAATCCCCTTTGGATTCTAAAATCGAGGTGCTTGCAGCCGATGGCAATCCCGTTCCGCGTTTGCTGTTGAGGGCGGTATACGATTCGGAAATCGAGTTTCGTCCATCGAATTCGACTCAGTTAGGAATGAGACTTAAGAACTATGAAGAGATGTTACTTAATGACTTGATCTACATTAACGGAGAAGTTGTCAAACATTTCCGAGCGAGACGCGGGCCAGACTCGGACTCGCAATTCTATCCTGGGACGGGTAGTCGTCGAGGATATTTCGACACGACGCCAAGAGCACATCCAGTGGGTCAACCTGCTTATGTCGTCGTACCGTATCCGGTCGGTACGGTAATGCCAGATAACGGCTTGCCGGTGTTTACCCTGAATTATGAAAACGATGATGACGGCCAGCGAAAGCTCGGAAATGATTCTCGTCTGACGTTTGTTGTACCGTCTGACGGGAAATACTTCGTTCGGGTCAGCGACGTCCGTAAGCAACACGGCGAAGATTATAAGTATGAATTAACGATTCGGCGGCGCGCTCCTTCGTACAATGTCTCGGTTGGTGGAGGGAACCCGACGATTAATGCCGGCAATGGAAAACGATTTACACTGACGGCAAATCGAATGGATGATTTCGAAGGCGAAATCAGACTGGATATCGAAGAAATACCGGCAGGCTTTTTGGTTACGACACCATTATTTATTCAGGCCGGACAACTGTCTGCTCAAGGGGTAATTTACGCACACCGATACGCCAAAACTCCGTCGGCCGACAAACTGTGGGGAAAAGTAACAGCGACTGCAATCATCGCTGGTAAAGAGGTTAAACGTGACGTTGGGCACTTAGGGAAAATTACCGTCGCCGATCCGGCCCGGTTGTTGACACATTTGGTTCCCGACGATGGTTCGGCATTGCCTGTTACCACGTTAAATGAGCTTAAGAGAAACTTCGTACCCGTAAAGCCTCTTGATTGGATTACGGCAGGGGAAAGTAAGCTGACAATGTTGGATGACATGTCACTGCTGGCGTCGGGCGCAAATCCAGACAATGACCAGTACATTGTGAAATATAAAGGTGATGGCCGCATGATTCACGCCATTCGTCTGGAAGTGATCGGCGATGAAAGTCTTCCCGGTAAAGGCCCGGGGCGTGGTAACGAAAATGGCAATCTCGTGCTCAGTGAAATACAACTGGAGTTGGCTCAGGCTCAATCCCCCACAAAAAAAGAGTCGTTGAGTATCAAAGTGGTGAACGCAAGCTTTACGCAAGAAGGGTTTTCAGCCGCTGCCGTTGTGGACGGGAAGGCAGACAAAGGCTGGGCTATAGGTAAAAAAGAAGGTGAGAAGTATGTCGTGCCTGATGGTGATGGAGGAAAACGACATTGGCTTGAATTTGAACTTGAACAGCCTGTCGAGCTCAGTAACGAGAACATCCTGACCATGACGCTTACCCATTCGGCTAATGTTGATCATAATACCGGGCGTTTTCGCATCACGACTACCGATTCTCCAATTCCTGTGCCAGACCTGGCATTAGCTGAACCTCAGGAAATAACGATTGTCGCTGGACAGGAGACGAAGTGCCGAATCAGCATTGAAAGGCTGAATCTTGGTGACCGTGTATCGTTTAACTTCCAAAATCTACCGCACGGTGTCATTGTGAATGACATCGGCCTTAACGGCGTACTCATTACCGAGCAGCTGACTGACCGAACGGTGTTCTTGGCCTCTGAAGTCTGGGTGCCAGCCCAGCGTCGGTTATTCTTTGCGGAGGCAACAATTGACGGGAATCAGTGTACTGTTCCAATGATCTTAAATGTAATAAGACCGTCAGGAATAGCCGCAACAAAACAGACTCAACCAGATGCAGGTAGTGAAAAATAACTGCTCTAATGACAAATCAATCCAATACTCAGATAGGAAAAATGAAATGACACGTTTAAGTCGATTTGCCGTGATAGCCGCAACCATCGCGATCATGGTTGGCACGCTAAGTTCCGATAGCAGGGCAGAGGATAAGCGTGCGGCTCGAATACTATTTGTTACTCAAAGTGCTGGTTTCCGTCATGGAAGTGTCACGCGAAAAGACAACGAGTTGAGTGTCTCGGAACGTGTCATGACAGAATTGGGGATCTCCAGTAGTCTGTTTCGGGTGGACTGCACACAAGATGTTGCCAAAGATTTCACGATAGAGAAGCTTGAGAATTACGACATCGTAATGTTCTATACAACAGGGAAACTGCCCATCGATGAAAAGACGCTTGATTACTTTTTCAACACGTGGTTGAAGCAAAAAGGGCACGGCTTTCTAGGGACACATTCAGCAGCCGACACATTTAAAGACTACAAGCCATATTGGGACATGATTGGCGGGACGTTTAACGGTCATCCATGGGGTGCCGGTTCGACGGTTACGATTAGTGTCCATGAGCCTAAACACCCAGCGGTTAGCGTTTGGGGAGAAGAATTTACGATTCAGGATGAAATCTATCAATTTAAGAACTGGCAACCTGAGAAAGTTCGAGTGTTGATGAGCCTGAATATGGCCAAAACAAAACTGAAGAAGCCCTATCACATTCCGATTTGCTGGGTGAAATCCTATGGCGAAGGTCGTTGCATGCACATGAGCCTCGGACACCGTGAGGATGTTTGGACGAACAAGACATATCAAAACTCACTGCTCGGGGGTATCAAGTGGATTCTCCGCCAGGAGGAAGGTGAGTCCGCACCGAATCCTGAGTTGTCTGAAGCGCAGGAAGCGAAGGCCAAAAAAGATTTTGAGGCCGCTCAATAGCGTAGATTCGCTATTTGATAATGGACATCAGCCAGTGATCCATAATCTGGCGTAACACAGTCTTATTGCGGGTATATGCGCGAATGTCGTGATGACTACCAATGGTGGCTGTGACATCTAGTTGCCTATATTGTGCGCCTGTACGCCTTATCTCAGTTGGGTCCTGCGCACCGGTATGACCAATCGCGTAATGTCGGTCATCTCGCTTTGTGTCATAGAGCTTGCGGTATCGTTTCAACAAAGGGTCCTTGTTGTTGTAGATCACAAGGCACTCGTCCGTTTGGGTAAGTGCTCTACTGTATTCGGCATCTTTTTGCAGGCAACCGTGACCGACGGCGGACACGAGTAGCATTAACTTAAATGGCTTTTCCCGCTTGGAAGATGGCTTGTATTGAGTTTGATGTGGCGGTGTACCGCCGGCGAGAAGCTCTAGGGCTCCGAGAGTGACTCGGCCTCCCATGCTGTAACCAACGACGGCTGTGGGAGACTGATTACGCGTGGCGTCAATAAACTGCGCTAAATATCGTGACTGCTGCTCTGCTCTAATTGCCTGATCCTTGAATTCATTGACCAACCCTGAGACTCGTCGGTGAGCGGGCCAACTCCAAATTGCAAAACGGACGCTTGATTCGTCGGAGATCTGTGTGGCCAGATGGCTGTAAACTTCAAGAGATGCGGACGATACAAGATCCGAGGTAGCAGGAGAACCATGCACGATAAGGCACGTTGGTCGTGCATCCGCAGAGTAGTGCTGAGAGCTAGAGGGTTGCCACTTATTTTTTGTAAGTCGGTAGTAGTATAATTCCCCACCCTTGGTATTTTGCTGTGGATCCAAGGGGAGATGTCTGGTGGATATATACCAGATGCTGTGATTTGTTCCCTCGGTGCTAACCGTCGGTGGCGTGACATTCAGAGGGGGAGTTTGTGCATCGCTGCGGACACAGAATGCGAACAGCAGAATGATGGCAGTTTTGGTACAGTTATGCCTAAACATGGTCATTAGTTTATATGCTGATAGGGACGGTTGAGAAATAAAGTGTCGTGTTCAATAAGTTGCGACTCATTTTTTCACGGTTATGAGCAATAGAGCCAGCAGGTCGTCTACGTCCAATGGTATTTACGATGATCGACGTAGCAAGTGATAAGTCGTGTCCAGGGACTTGCGGTGGCTAAGTGACGATGGAATCACCTGCATAATCCGTAAAGATTAGCGAAAATATTTACCAGTGTTTATGTCAAAAGTAAGCCAAATCGAACACGCACTGCTTTCTCACCACATTACGCGGATTCGTGATGTGAACAGTGATACCACCGTATTCCGTCAGTCAATGCAGGTAATCGGTGAAATTCTGGCGTTTGAAACGCTACGGACACTAAAAACCAGATCCGAAGCGATCCAAACACCGTTAACAGCATATGATGGCGAGACCGTATCTGAGTCTATTGCGCTCGTTCCAATTCTTAGAGCAGGCTTAGCACTGGTGGATCCGTTCACGCGGATTTTACCTGAAGCAACGGTGCTTCATCTTGGTATGTATCGTGATGAGCAAACCGCTACCCCCGTCTGGTATTACAACAAACTCGATGATGATCTTTCAGGTATGACCGCAGTCATTCTGGATCCAATGCTTGCAACAGGCGGAAGCTTGATTGCCGCGATTGAGGAGTTGAAAACTCACGGTGTTAGAGAGATTAGAGTTTCGTGTGTAATCGCGGCACCGGAAGGAATTCAGGCAGTCGCTGAATCACATCCTGATGTCGAAATCTTCGTGTGTGAGATTGATAGCCATCTAAATGATTCGGCTTTTATCGTTCCCGGGTTAGGTGATGCTGGTGATCGCTATTTCGGGACGACGCCATAAACAATAGGTCATGTATACATGAACGCAGAATCCATCCTGAGAATTCAAAGTGCCGGCGGCATATTTGTGATGTTGTTTTTGGCATGGATCATGAGTTCGCACCGAAAAGTCCTGCAAAGACGCGTGATTGTGGGTGGAATAATACTCCAAATGCTGCTTGCGGTATTTGTGATGCGAACGGATATCGGCCAAACGGCATTTCACTGGCTAGGCGATTTGTTTACGGGAATGTTAGGTTTTGTAGATAAAGGTTCGGAAGTCGTTTTCGGCGGGAATTATAAAGAATTCTATTTCGCTTTTAAGGTCCTACCCACGATCATTTTCTTTTCAGCATTAATGGCAGTGCTATACCATCTGCGGGTGGTCCAACCGATCGTACAGGGCTTGGCCTGGGTGATGCGTAAGACGCTCAAGACGTCTGGTGCTGAAACACTGTCGGCTGCGGCAAACGTATTCGTTGGACAGACGGAAGCTCCTCTTGTGGTGAAGCCATACGTTAATTCCATGACTCGTTCTGAATTGATGGCGGTGATGGTGGGTGGCTTCGCAACGATCGCGGGTGGCGTGCTGGCTGCGTACATCGGCATGGGAATAGACGCAGCACATCTGATCAGTGCTTCGGTGATTTCTGCGCCTGCTGCACTGGTGATTGCAAAAATCATGGAACCCGAAACGGGATTGCCGGAAACGCTTCACAATGCGGCCGTGGAACATCAGGAGGAGTCCGGCCCGATCAATGTTGTGGATGCGGCGGCACGCGGCGCATCGGATGGCCTGAAGCTGGCTCTGAATGTGGGAGCCATGTTGCTCGCGTTCATTGCTCTTATGTATCTGTTTAATTTCGTGCTGGCTGAAATCGGTGAATACTGCGAATTCGGAGTGAACTGGATCCTCGGTAAAGATTCGGTGAATCTGGATTGGTCGCTTGAACGACTGTTGGGGTTGTTATTCACACCGTTGGCGTGGGCGATGGGCATTGAGTCAAGCGATTGCCGTAGCGCCGGTGAGCTGCTGGGTGTAAAACTCGTCGCTACTGAATTCGTTGCTTATCAGAGATTGGGTGAGTGGATGAGCGATGGTTCTACCGTAGAGTTGTCGACACGTACTCAACTCATTTTGACATATGCATTGTGCGGCTTTGCAAATTTCGGCTCTGTTGGGATTCAAATTGCTGGCATTGGTGGAATTGCACCTCGTCGCCGTAGCGATCTTTCTCAGTTGGCGATCCGCGCGATGATCGGCGGTACGTTGGCTGCATTCATGACGGCGTGTTTCGCAGGAATGCTCTTGTAGAGCATAACGTTCTGCCAGTACCGTCTTCTCCTTATTGATTTAAGTGGAATGGTTCGGGCAATAGTTGACGGACCGTCGTTGATTGAAAGGACGTCAGCTCTTCATCGGATGCGACATGCACCTGAGCATCCAGATTAAATTCAGCGAGAAATTGACGACACGACCCACATGGGAAATCGCCGGTATTAGTAACAACGGCGATAGCTGTGAATGTTGTGAGACCACTGGCTATCAAGGCAGTAATAGCGGCACGTTCTGCACATTGTGTTAGTCCAAGTACTGAGGACTCGACGTTGCATCCAACATAGATATCGCCGTTCTCTGACCGTACTGCGGCACCAACCTTAAAACCAGAGTAAGGTGCATAGGCGTTTTCACGCACGTCATGGGCTCGTTGTAATAATTCGGATGGCGATACGGTGGGATTCATGCTGGGACAATCGTTTCAAAAACTATAGGAGGCGGAGCGTCCAACGGCGAAGAAGTGATATTAAATGCAGCGGCTACTTTGCTAGTGAGTTCTACCGTCGCATCGTGATTATGCAATTCGGCAATCGGTTGTCCTTTTTCTACCTTATCACCGATGAGTGCGATAAGACGAATACCAACGGTGTGGTCTATCTTGTCATCGGCCGTGGCCCTCGCACCGCCGATGGCTGGAATGATCCGTGCTAGTTGATTTGCATCAATGCCGGAAATGTATCCCGCGGCAGGGGCGTATACCGTGATCGCAGGAGCTACGTGGATGTTATTAAGATCCCCGCCCTGAGTTTCGACTAAATGCTCGAAGGATTTAAGTGCATTTCCATCCTCTATAAGTTGTTCGAATTCAGTCGTCGTAAAATGTACAGCCTCATTGATGGTACCTGCCAATTTCAAAACCAGACGCCGCACATTACAGGAGGTCACTCCTTTTAGAACCTCTATCGATTCAAGTACTTCAAGACTATTGCCTATTGATGTACCGAGTGGATGGTCCATGTTGCTAATCACCGCATTACATGGCAAACCTAATACTGCTGCTGTATCCACGAGAGATTGAGCGAGGGTACGTGCCTCTGCAATTGACTTGCAGTGAGCCCCAGATCCGCATTTGACATCTAGCACCAGATGGTCGAGCCCTTCGACCAGTTTTTTGCTGAGAATGCTAGCTGTTATTAAGGGTACGGACGGCACGGTAGCAGTGGCATCACGAAGCAGGTAAAGCTGGTGGTCGGCCGGGGCGATATCCGGTGTTGCTCCGCTGATAAAACAACCGCAGGATGCAATCGAATCGTGCATCTGCGTGACTGAAAGTGATGTGTTAAAGCCGTGTATTGATTCGAGTTTGTCGAGGGTTCCGCCGGTAAGGCCAAGTCCACGGCCTGAGATCATTGGTATGGTGGCACCCGCAGCGGCGAGCAAGGGTGCGAGGATTAAAGACACCTTGTCACCGACGCCACCGGTGGAATGCTTATCAATTACCGGTCCTTCGGTATTAAATGTCAATTGGACACTGCCGTATAACATCCCGCGTGTTAACGCCGCGGTTTCGACTGCCGACATGCCGTTAAGCAAGACGGCCATGGCAAATGCCGACATTTGGTAGTCTGGAACCGTGCCGTCTACAAATTGCTTGAGTAAGGCTTCGATGTCCTCGCTTGCAAGTTCGGTGCCGTCACGTTTTGCGGCAATTATATCGACAGCTCTCATGAGTTTTTAGACGAATACGTCATTCGTTCCATTCCAGACCTTCGTAAAGAGAATTTAGATTCCTGCATCCATCGTCAGTGACGATTACCATATCTTCGACGCGGACGCCTCCAACAGCACGGCAATAAAGTCCCGGTTCAATTGTCAGGCAATCGCCTTTTAGAAGTGGTGGACCGTTAAAGTCGAGGAGCGGTGGTTCATGCACTTCTAATCCGACTCCATGGCCCGTTCCATGTGTCATGGCGCAGTACGTGTCCGGATCACTATCCGTAGGAAGCCCGGTGGCGAAACCTCCGTCATGTATTCTGGCGATGGTCGCTTTGTGTACATCCTCACCTGTAGCACCAGTTTGTGTGGCGCTGATTCCCGCCGCCTTTGCAGCGCGGACCGTTTCATTCATGAGTTGTAATTGTGGAGAGATGGAGCCATGGACAACAGTTCTTGTGCAGTCGCCATAGTAACCACTGAGTCTCGATTTTGGGAAAATGTCGACGATTACAGGCTGTCCTGTAGATATCGGACCTGTCCCGTAATCATGACAGTCTGCGCCGGTTGGGCCGCAGGCGACGATACTGCGTGGATTCTCAAAGTCATTGGCCAGCAACCAGTTGTCGATTAGCCCTCGAATCGACTCGCTGGTGAGGGGGCCGTCGTCGTTAATAAGAGTACCGTCATCAGCAAGCGCCGCGCGGGCGATTGTTTCGCATGCGAGTCGCATTACCGTTTCAGTGGTGGATTGTGCGTGTTGCAAATGCTCTACTTCGCTTGAATCTTTCATTCGGCGATTTGTTACACCCAGTTCTTCGTCGTAAGAAATCTGGACGCCAGTCAGCATTATTTCATGTGCAAAGATGAAAGGAAGGCTGCGGTCCACGCGAACCGAGGATACATGGGTTTGTTTTAATAACTCTGCCGTAGCTTGTGCGGTTGCCGTCTCCCGATCGCCGGATAATCCGTTTTCAGGGGCGAAATCTGCTGGGCAGTGGACGTGATCGACCTTTGCATGTTGTCTTGCGCGTCCCATTTCAATGTCACGCAGGATTAAATGTCGCTGCGTTCCAGTTGAGGATTCGACTTGCACGAAACTTGTCGGGTCACCGACCTGGAATCGTATTTGGTGATACAGGGAAAGGTTTGTTTTTGGGATTCCTGCCATGACAATGGCGGAGCGTTCTGATGACATCGATTTAACTCATAATCTGACGACCAATTCTATTGTTGTCGTCGTATTGTATGAAAAAGAGGTTCAGAATGAACAACAGATGCCGCAAAATAATGATAAGAGCGTGCTAAAGTATAAGAGGATCTCGGGCTAGGATCCTAAAACGGAAGCAAAAGGTATTGAGATGACTAATCGCTATTTGATGTCCATTATCGTGTTCATGTTCAGCTGCGGTCTGTTGCTGGTCGAACAAATTCGCGCTGATGAAAAACCATTAAAGGTAACTGTCAGTAAAGAAACGACGTATATCACAAAGCCACTGAAGGCGGACGGATACCCAGATTACATCGAAGCATTAAACGTGACTCTGGGTGCTGGTGCTACTGTTGAAAATAACATGGGGACCGAGGTGTTTCGCCTGGTTGGTTCTTATGAAGTATCCAAGTCGATTCGAAAGCTGTATTTTGATCGAATGGGCATGGACGTGCCGCCGGAATCTGGTCCTTACCAATCCATTTATCACATGTTAAGCCCTTATGGCATACAACAGGAGCGCACTCCGAGTGCCGAGGAACTCAAGATATGGGCTGGTGTGCAGGAAGAATATGACATCGCACTGGCTGGTGTCTGGGATGACCAAATGTGTCCGTCTGTAGCAAAATGGCTCCATCGGATGCAAGAACCTCTGGATGAAGCTGTTGAGATGAGCAAACGTACTCATTTCTTCATGCCGTACATCACCGTACCTGACGAAGAGAGCGACATACCGGAATTGATAGCGATATTATTGCCGGGTGCTCAGAAAGTTCGCGAAATTGCACGTGGACTTTCCGTGCGGGCTCATTACCTCGTTGGTACAGGCGATATCGACGGTGCGATTTCACACTCAATAGCCCTTCACCGCATCGGGCGCATATCAATGCGTGGTGGGACACTTATTGAAGGTCTCGTGGGGATCGCAGTGGACAATATCGGGTGCGGCGTGGATCAAGCAATCTTGTTGCATGGCAATCCTTCAACAGAGCAACTAAAGCTGCTGGCGGCCGGATTAGGCGCACTACCGGAGGCCGCAAGTCTCGGCGTTAAGATTAACCGTTGTGAGCGATTCATGTTTCTCGACACGACCATTACCATCGCAAAAAAAGGACCAGGTGCGCTTTCAGTTCTGGATGACCTCAGCGGTACAGCAGCTAAAGGTAATGAGGTTCTTGAAAATGTCATTTATGGACTGGCCGGTCCTTTGATTAAGTGGGATGAAGTCTTAAAGAGAGCCAACAAATGGTATGACCGGATTTACGCAATTACGCAGATGGAAGAACCGTCCGCACGTTGTGCCGCGTTTGCAGTTGCGGATAGGGAATTGGAAAAGACAATCGCCAAGGCGAAGGATCCTAGTGGGCTGGCAGTATCGCTCTTGTTCGGTGGCCAGTCTCCAAGTGACATTGCAACGGAACAACTTGGCACGACATTGATTGCACTTCTGTTGCCAGCAATGAATGCGGCCGTGTCTGCAGAGGATCAGATGCACATGCGGTTGGAGTTGTCGAAAGTTGCAATCGCGGTGGAGCAATTCAAGCGTGACAACGGTGAATATCCGGATCGCTTAGAGGCCATCGTACCAAAGTATTTGGCTAGCATTCCACGCGACGACTTCGGGCCAGGTGCTGTGTCATATGTGAAGAATAACAAATTTATACGAGTCTACAGCTTTGGTCGCAACCTGAATGACGACGGCAGTCTTTCCTATGAAGATAATACTGAACCGCGTTCTGACGACTTGCGCGTGACGCTTTGGGAATCTAAGAAGCCATCGAAGTAATGTCGGCCATCCGATAAATCTCTCCGTGTATGGTTGGCATGATTGTGGCCGGATCTAAACATGCAGTGTCTGGCCGGACGCTGTTTGGGTCGGTTAGGTCGTGAGCTGTTAGATAAAAGACCCGACGCAAGTAGTATTGCCCGAGGTGACCATTGCGAGGTGCATCCGCTGTAAGGCGTGCATAACCTATGACAAGCTGTCGGGAACCACTTGATAGCAAAGGGCCACGCCGACTTCTTGCATTTCTGGCCATCGTTGAGCGGATAAACGGGAAATTGTGTATGTTCTGCATCCACATTATGCTCTGTTCGTACGCGAGTGGGTTACGGTGGTCCCAGTCTCCGAGATTGTTACTGTCAAATACCCGTTTGATTTCTATACGACCATCATCAAAAAAACGCGTTTTTAGATCTAACATGCTATCGCTCCGAATGCCCCGGCCTGGAAAATGGTATCTGTGGTGTCAGAATCTTGGGTCTTAGATGATGTTACGCAATCGCCGTGCCAAAAGTGTTCTGTCGCGTTAAAAGTGTGAATATGCCGTGTATTTCTAAATAATCCCAACCGTCGGTTTCCAAAGCTGTTCTATTTGGCTACATAATGTTCATTTCTTGAACAATAGTTTTGTGCAGGATTGAACAGAATTCGCGGTGACTCAATAAAGGTGTGAAATGGGTGAATTGGTTGAACTGTCGGCTAGCAAAATTGTCGAATTGATTCGCAATCGAAAGGTGAGTTGCGAGGAAACACTTAATGAGTTTCTGACACAGGTCGATAGATGGAATCCTGTAATCAATGCAATTGTCAGTGAATGCCGCGACGAGGCACTCATTACTGCAAAAAGTCTCGATGAGCATCTCAGTCGAGGTGAAGACATTGGTGTGCTTGGTGGCCTACCGATCGCACATAAAGACTTGGTGCAAACGAAAGGGCTTCGGACGACTTGGGGTTCGCGAATCTATTCCGACTTCATTCCAACCAGCGATGACTTGATCGTACAGCGATTGAAGTCTGCAGGAGCTATTACATTTGGAAAAACAAACACTCCGGAATTCGGTGCCGGCAGCCAGACCTTCAATGATGTATTTGGCGCGACTTTGAATCCTTATGATCGCACCAAGACGGTCGGTGGTTCTAGCGGAGGTGCGGCAGCGGCATTGGCGGCGCGTATGGTACCGATTGCTGACGGCAGCGACATGGGCGGTTCACTCAGGAATCCAGCAAGTTTCTGCAATGTGGTTGGCTTTCGCACATCGACTGGATTGGTGCCGGTGTGGCCCACGGATGAAGCATGGTTCGGCTTTAGTGTACAAGGGCCCATGGCGCGAAGTGTTGAGGATATAGCGATTCAGTTACAAGCGACCGTCGGATTTGATCGACGTGTGCCGTTGTCATTACATTCGACACCGGCGGAATATGCTACTGCTTTGGGATGCGATCCTAAACGCCTGCGGATTGCTTATAGTCGCACGCTTGGTGGTTTGCCTGTGGAACCAGCGGTGATCGAGGTGTTAGACAAGGCGGTTGTTGATTTGCAGCAAGCCGGAATCGAAGTGGTTGAGATAGACCCGGATCTGGGTGGTGCTGACGAGGTGTTTAAGACCTGGCGTGCCTACCGATTCGCGATGAAATTCGGGCCGTTAATTGAGCAGTCGCCGGAGTTGGTGAAAGATACGATTCACTGGAATGTTAATGAAGGTCGTAAGCTATCGGCGGAGGATCTGGCACGTGCTAACGAATTGCGGACGAAATTGTTTGAACGCATGACAGAGTTTATGGGCCAATTTGACTTCCTTGTCTGTCCGACCGTGCAAACGCCACCGTTTGATGTTGAATTGGCGTATTTGGAAAGTATCAATGATGTGAAGTGTGAAACGTATGTTGATTGGATGAAGTCGTGTTATTTAATTACGGTCACTGGTTTACCGGCAATGAGTCTGCCAGCAGGGTTTACGGATGACGGACTGCCAGTCGGGATTCAGCTGATTGGCGGTTACCATGCCGATAGGGCTGTTCTTGATTTTGCTAAAGAAGTTGAAATGATCCTGCCATTCGCAACGCACGCGCCGGTCTTATAGAATCAAAGCGTAATATCCTGCGACGTTTTGGTGCCGCGGTTCATAAGAATGTTTATATCGGGAATGATGTGAGATGCGTATTTTGTTACTAGCTGCAGGCAGTATGGTTTTGGCCTCAATGATGGACTTGAACATGGTTTATGGTGACGAGTCGTTGATATGGGACCCAAAAGGACTCGTCGGGGATGATGCCCTTGAAGTGCTATGGGAAGAGGGTGGATTTACAGAAGGTGCTGCGGCGGGTCCCGACGGATCGATGTATTTTTCAGACTTCGCACAGCCGTTTAACGCACGGCCCGCGAGGATCATGAAGTATGATCCGGCTAGTGGAAATACAACAATCCACTGTGCAGACAGCAAAATGGGAAATGGGTTGATGTTTACGCGGGAGGGCCGCTTGCTAGCCTGTTGTGCGTCTCCGCTCGGCGGGGCGCGTGCATTGGTTGAAATCACGCCGGATGGCATGGTGAATCCAATCCACGAACGAATTGATGGAAAACGCTTTAATTCCCCGAATGACCTCGTAATTGCCCGCGATGGCACCGTCTTCTTTACTGATCCGAAATATGTTGGGCCGGAAGAGTTAGAACTAGACGGGTTTTTTGTTTACAAGATGACAACGAACGGTGAGGTGTCGATTGCGACCACAGAGATCGATAAGCCGAATGGGATCGTGCTGTCCCCGGATCAACGTAGTATTTACATTGCTGAGACCGATAATGGTTCCGCCAAGGCAGATATTGAAGAGGGATTCAAACCCGGCCGAATGACACTAAATGTGTTCAAACTAAAAGACGGGGAGCTCAGCAAGCGAAAAGTACTATACGATTTCGGGGAACAGACGGGGGTGGATGGCATGACCGTAGACAAAGACGGTCGAATCTATGCAGCTGTCCGATCGGCCGATGACTTTGGTCTTTGGGTATTTAACTCCAAAGGTAAAGTCCTCGCTAAAATTAAGACACCGTCGCTTCCAACTAATTGTTCATTCGGTAAGGGCGATGAGTCGCAAAGGCTGTACATCACCGCCGGTGGCGGCTTTTACCGCATTCAAATGAATACGATTGGTTATCACCCGGCGATTGACTAACCATTGCGTAATTAGTCTTCCACGCAGTACAGGTATTCCTGCCTTGTGTCGGATTCGGTTGCCGAGCGAAGGAAAAGCTGTTTGCCGGAAAAGCTGGCACCAGCGATTTGGTGGGTGCCAAGTTGGTTTTTTGCCACGACTTCTAGTTTTTCCGGGGTTAATCGAAGGACATACGTATTGGCCTGTTCGTCCGATACGTAGACTAATCCGTTTGCCAGAATAGGTGACGTGGAAAACGTGCCACCCAGGCGATGTTTCCATTGCTCTTCACCGGTATCTTTATGCCAGCAATAGACAATTCCCGGATCCGCAACGGCATATAAGTAGTCCCCGATCAAGATCATGGATGGTACATAAATCCTGACAGGCACTCTCCATACGACTTTGCCGGTGCCATCGGCTAAAACGGCTGTCGTTTCATGCTTGGGGTAGCCTCCGCTGGAGAATACCAGCTTTCCATCGGTGAGAAGGGTGCCAACACATTCGGTCGTGGCAGCGCCTTTTGATTCCCATAAAACGTCACCGGACAGTGGGTCATAAGCTGCAACCATGTCGCAACCGGCCATGAGAAGCACGTCCTTGTCGCCAATTTGTTGCACGACAGGAGATACATAACTGGGAGCCGATGGTCGTTTGGCTCGCCACGCTTCCATGCCAGTCTTGCGGTCGTAGGCGACCAAATATCCTTCACCGTCGCCCTTACTGTCTGCTGCAACAATTACAAGTGACTTATATAGATGTGGAGAGGCAGAAAAACCTTGATGGGCAGTAAATGGTGCAACACGGTGCTTGCGTAACACTTTGCCGTCTAAATCTAAGACCCAAAGCCAAATTGCTTTTTCATAATCGAATGAGCAGAAAAGGCGTTCGCCATCGCAAGCGATTGAAGGAGATGCGTAAGAGTTCTTAGGGTGGTTGTGGTCGAGCTTGCCTTGATACACCTCCGTTGACCAGACTTGATCCCCACTGTTTCGGTCAATGGCAATCACGTGACGTGTTCCTTTGTCCTCCACAGTAGTGGAAAGGTAGACACGATCACCAACGATAGTAGGTGTTGAATGGCCCCGTCCGGGAATGGGTGTCTTCCATTTGATATTAGAGTCGTTAGACCATTTTGTTGGGGGCTTTGCCGAGGTTGGTGCATGGCCGTTGAAATTCGGGCCTCGCCACCATGCCCAGTCGTTTACTTTAATGCCGGGGAATAACTCTGCGGCGTTTAACGAGCAGGTAATCGTAGTTGTAAATGCGGATAAGGTACAAACAATCGTCGCAAGTCTAAGGAGGTATGTCATAGGATTAGTTGGTTGCGGATTTGGCTGATCAGTAATCTAAGGTAACAATAAGGTTGCTGGTTATATGATAGCAAGTTGAGTTAACTGAGAAAAAGCGATGCTTTAGAGACTGCACGAATGAATACCAATTACATGCTGAAAATGTTGTGTTTGATAATCGTTGCGGGTTGTAGTGATGGCCCGCCGACGCCTGCACAACCAGCACCAAATGTCCAGACCGTTGATGGAGAGACGGAGAGGCAAGAACTAAAGTCTTTTGCCACCCGATTGGTTCAGGCCGTCGTAGAGAAGGATGGTCGCTGGGACGAATTGATCGGCTCTGCAGCACAGCTTCAAACGGCGTATGAAATGGAAGCGACGGACGATGAGCCGATTGATCATGATGAGATAAAGGCCTTGCATTCGATGGTGGTGGAATTCATCCCTAACGACTGCGGGAGCGTATTTAAACAACAGCAGGAGCTTTGGAAGATTGATTGGTCCAATTATGAAGTCGATAGCGCGGAGCTAATTGACGAGACCTTGTTAGCAATGGTTTCAGTAAACGAACGGACGCTCGGCCTGGCTTTTGATGGCGTGGTGAAACTGGAAAGCGATTACATCTTTATTGGTACCTTTCAAGGCATATTCGAAGAGGGTTTTAATCGCCCGGTACTAAATCGGAAGAGTGTATCCGGGTTAGTTAAGCTTGATGGGGAACCACTTAGTAATGCTCATGTGGTATTTCAGCCAGATTTAGGAACACGTCTGCCATTTGCGTTTGGGCAAACTGACGCGAATGGCTTATTTACGCTGCAGACCAGTGCGTCACATTACAGTGATGGTGAAGTGCTGTTAGACGATGTCGTGCCGGGCGCGTATTTAGTACGGATTAACAAATTTGTAGGGGAATCACACCCCGATGAGTTGCCAGCGGGCTTGCTAGATCCGGGAACGGTACCGGAAATCGATCCAACGGTTCGCCCACAAACAAATCAAGATGCGGGAGCAAAAAATGAACTGCCGGATGTCTTTGACAATCCAGCTGGCGGGCAAAAATGGAATAACAAGATTATGGTTCAATCAGATATGCGATTAACGATTGAGGTTCACAGTGATGGAGCTGGAGCAATCCGGGAGCAGGAATAGACTGTAGATCCCAATCTTGTCCGGGACCCCTAGGGCAACGAACAATTGGCGATGTGCTGGTAAGCATAAGAAAATGAGAAAGCTAACGACGTGATGTGCATCGAGCCAACAAAAAGTTTACGGTTGTTAACGGTTATGGCTGTTTGCATCGGGTTATGGGGGTGTAGTGACGCCAATCATGAAGTCGTGGCGCTTAAAGAAGAAGTGTCCAAACTGCAGGCTCAGCTCGATGATAGGAATTCGGGTTCAACGCCGGTTCCTGAAACGCAGTCTGTACAAAAGATTCGAACGGTCTATTTGGCGATGCGTGATAGAGGAAGCGATATATTTCGTCTAGCCGATGAAAGTTCAGTAAGCCACATCACATATGGTGGGTTTGAGTTGCGAGTCTTTTCTGGCAGTCATGATGACGATCTTCACGCCAGGATCTTTTTTACGTCGTACTTGTTCGATAGACAACGCGCATTTTGGCGTCCCAATCCGGAGATTATCGGTGTGGAGCTGAAGTGGAGTGAATCGTCTGACGAGTGGCAGTATGTTGACATGCTTACGCGCAGTGGAGAATTGTGGCAACACGTTTATGGACACCGCCATCCGCTTAAATTTCCAGTCCGTGCAGGGAAGGAATCCCGCGATGTTGCAGTGGATGAAAATGAGTCGAATATGTTTCCGCTCATGGATCATTTCGGATTGGACATTTACCGCGCACAGGAAATTGCAGGAGTAAGTCCTACGGCACTATCAAAAGCACAAGGGCTTAAACCTGAGAAGTCCGGTACTGAGAATAAAGAGACTCCGCTGTTAATTGAGCAGAACTATGAGCCCAAAAACGAATGGGATCGATTCGTAAAGGCTGTTGCCGGCGCGAGTCGAGAGAATCTTAAAGTTATTCATCAGGAGCCTGTTATTGGGATGGCAAGTGATTCAGCCAAGAATGGCGTCGTGTTCCTTTATGACAAGGCGAGATCGGTCGTACTGCGGGCTGAATTCGAACTTGGTGCCAGAGAGCGATTCCCAATGGATTGGATGTTACAACGCGTGTGGGAAAGTGAATCGAGATTCGATGACTATCAGAGTATCGATATGACACGCGTAACATACCGATATCCCGTGTCGGACTTTCCTTTCAGCAGGAACAAAATCAATGCGCTTGGTGTGTCGGCCAACATTGCGCTTACAAAACCGAAGTAGCATCGGTGTCTTAAAAGTCTCAATCAAATACAATCAAGCCTACTGGCCAGCGCGGGCAGTAAGATGACCGATTTGATTCAGGAGAGGCTGCAATGGCTTACTATTTGGGTGTCGATATTGGCACCTCCGGCACAAAGACAATTCTGATTGACACGAAAGGATGCATTCTTGCCGAGGCAAATACCAGCTATCCCCTTATGCACCCAAAGCCAATGTGGAGTGAGCAAGATCCCGAGCATTGGTGGAAGGCGACCGTAAAAACGATACGCAGCGTCGTACGCAATAGCGGCGTGAAGAAAGACGAAGTCAAAGCGATCGGTCTCTCAGGCCAAATGCATGGTTCTGTGTTCCTGGATAAGGATGATAAGGTAATTCGACCAGCACTCTTGTGGAATGATCAGCGAACAGCCGATGAGTGCCAGGAAATAGAAAGCAGAGCAGGGGGGCGGAAGGCATTAATTCGCATGGTTGCAAACCCAGCGATGACGGGATTTACGGCGCCAAAGATACTATGGCTGCGAAACAATGAACCTCGGAATTTTGCCAAGCTCCGGAAAGTGTTATTGCCGAAGGATGAGATTCGCCGGCGAATGACTGCTGACTACGCAACGGAAGTAAGTGATGCGAGCGGAATGTTGCTTCTGGACGTAAAAAAACGTAACTGGTCAAAATCACTGCTCAGCAAGTTAGACCTCGATGAAGATCTTCTGGGCACGGTTTATGAATCGGAGGACGTGACCGGAACACTAACGACTGCCGCGGCGAAGACTTTGGGTCTTACAACTAGTTGCAAGGTGGTCGGAGGTGCTGGAGATTGTGCCGCAAATGCTCTTGGAACAGGTGTGGTGAAACGGGGTGTTCTCTCGACATCCATTGGCACATCCGGTGTGATGTTTGTTCACAGTGATGAGATGCAGGTAGATCCCAACGGACGTCTACATACGTTTTGCCATGCTGTGCGTGGTAAATGGCACATGATGGGGGTGAATCTCACCGCTGGTGGAGCCTTGGACTGGTTTAGAAATAGTTTATGCGATGACATTCGGTTGCCCAAAGGCGATAGTGTGTTTGATGTGTTAAACAAAGAAGCTGCAGCGGTTGCCGCTGGTAGTGAGGGCCTGTACTTCTTGCCGTATTTAACTGGAGAACGGACGCCTCACGCAGACCCATTGGCCAAGGGTTGCTTCGTCGGTCTTACCTTGAGTCATTCAAGAGGCCATATGGCTCGATCAATCATGGAGGGTGTTACATATGCCATGCGTGATAGTCTCGAGATCATCGAAAACATGGGTGTGCCAGTTCGTGAATGTCGTGTTTCCGGCGGTGGCTCGAAATCGAAATTATGGCGTCAGCTACAAGCGGACGTGTTCGGCAAAAAAGCGGTGACAATTAATGCCGAGGAGGGGCCCGCTTACGGTGTTGCCTTACTCGCTGCTGTGGGAGACGGCGCGTACAAAAATATACAGCAGGCATGTGACGCTACGGTGCATGTTGTGACTCAAACACCTGTGCAACGGACTGAAAAACGCAAGTATGATCGTCGTTTTCCGGTTTATCAGCGTCTCTACCATTCTCTTAAAGAAGACTTTGGACATATCGCGTCCGCTGAGGGCTAACGTTCTACTGTCTGGCTAGTCCAGTGACACCATGAAGGTTTTCCATTGATCGTGTCGAGCTTACAAACAGGCGAAAGACTCGAAAGCCGTGCATTCGGGTACTGGTTTACCTTTGCATTTGTGTTTGCGGCGTGCGCCTTGTTCGGATGGTCCAATGGGCCCGATGTAAACGAAGCCCATTATCTGGGTAAGGCACTTCATTATTGGAATCCCGACTGGTGTAAGGATGACTTTTTCTTGAATTCCGCGGACGCTCATTTGGTGTTCTATTGGGTGTTTGGTTGGGTGCCGGCAATTGTTGGGCTCGAGACTGCTTCAATCGTGGGTCGCGTGATTGTATGGGTGTTACTGAGTCTTTCATGGCTGAGTGTGTGCCGTGCTCTACGACTGGATGCAGTAAGGACGGTTGTGGCGGCTACGCTTTGGTTTGGGCTGGTACGTTGGTGTCATCTATCCGGAGAATGGGTCGTTGGAGGTATAGAAGCTAAGGGTCTCTCGCTGCCATTCGCGCTATGGGGCGCTGCAGGAATCATCAGAGGACAGTGGGGTAGAGCATACGTGTTGCTCGGAATTGCGACCTCATTGCATGTGTTAGTGGGAGGATGGACCTTTGCTATGGCGGGATTGTCACAGTGTTTCGTTGCCAGGGACCAGATATTCACCGGTAAGAACATCAAGTGCCTCATGTGTGGTGTGTTATTGGCTTTGCCTGGCCTCGTGCCCGCGTTGTTGCTAAATAATTCCGCATCTGATGGCGATATGTCGCTGGCTAATGAGATTTATGTGTTTAAGCGGTTGTCTCATCATCTGGTGTTCTCGAGCTTTAGTGCGACCCGAGTGAGCCTTGGTGCGGGACTAGTGTTGGTATGGCTGGGTTGGTTTGTGGCGAGAAACCGCCGGGTACTTGTGGATGATTGCTGGAAACGATGGGACTACCTGGTGTTTGGTAGTATTTTGATCGCCGCGTTTGGATTGCTGCTGTCGGTTGCCTTGGCCCCCACACAGTCCGGTGCTGGTATCCTTCGTTACTATTGGTTTCGTAACTTTGACGTATTCGTGCCCGCGGTTATTGCGACAAGCGTCGCAAGTCTACCGAGGATGAAGGTATCGCTTCAAGTTCTTGTCATCGTGATTGTATGTACTTTTATGGGAATGGAGCAGCGAGAGCGATGGAGGGACGGTAGGAGCCTGGCT
>Ga0114933_10000572_pt1 | contig 44733 bp, 28 predicted proteins | sample 4SBtaG_FD_89691 | JGI IMG/M metagenome (GOLD analysis project Ga0114933, IMG submission 89691) | Deep subsurface microbial communities from Kolumbo volcano to uncover new lineages of life (NeLLi) - 4SBTROV12_W25 metaG | ecosystem: Environmental > Aquatic > Marine > Volcanic | place: Kolumbo... | reverse complement strand
CAAACGCTTTCACTTCAATCGGATACCCTTATCAAAGATACAGGCCTTAACCCAAATACATCTTACACCTATACAGGCTATTGGATGGATGGGACAAAACGCATTGGAGAAAGTAATACACTTACCCTAACAACCATGGATACCACCAGCCATAACTTTACCTGGGTGATTGATACATTGGGAGAATACGGTAGTTTCTTGAAAGATGTAGCTATCATTGATGAGAATAATATTTGGGTAGTTGGATATATAGTAATGCCAGACCCAGATTCAAGCTTTAATGGAACAGGGAGAGAAATGTTTAATGCTGCGCATTGGGATGGAAACGAATGGGAATTAATCAAGATTCAACCTCAGGGCTATGTACAACCTCTTAAATGTATTTATTATTTTAATGAAAGTGATATTTGGTTTGGCCAAAGTACATTACCAATTCATTGGGATGGGGCTAACTATTATCTCTTCACCCCCGCAAATGATAATTACCCGGGTGGTTCCATCATTAATGCAATATGGGGAAGTTCACCCAACAACATTTATTTTGTTGGGTCTAGTGGCGGTATCATCCACTACGACGGGAATGAGTTTGTTGAGATGGAAAGCGGGACTGATATAAACCTATTTGACATTGATGGAACACAAGATGGAGAGCATTTATTTATAAGAGGATTTGATGAATATGCACCTCTAGAAATATCGTGTTAGAATACGATGGAAGTCAATGGAATACCATCTACTACACGAAAGATAATAATTACCCCGAAGAAAATGGCTATGGTCATATCGAAGGAATTGGTGTTTTTAAAGACACTTTATATGTGTCAACGGTTGCAGGTTTATGGAAATACAATTTTATAAATGATAGTTCTAGTTTAATTTCTAATAATTACACACAAATGAGTAGGGGGGCTTTCGTAGATATTATTATTGTTGAAATTAATGATATATTCATCCTCGGAGCCGCTTTTGCATATATCCACTATAACGGTATTTCTTATCATCATAATTCTGAAATAAAGGACCAATATACTTCACGCGGTTCCTTTGCATGTGATTATAAAGGGAATCTTGCAGTCATGGTCGGGTTTATAAATTCATTTGATAGCGCTCTGATTGCTAGAGGTTATCATTAATACTAACACGAAAAAAATTCCTGTGATTCGAGATAATAATTAAAGGAGTCTGTAAATATCGAAGGATAAACTATTTTTTTTTGGATATAAATAAAAGAAAAACGAGAAAATAAAATGAATGAAATACAAAAACAAAATATAATTACTAAGTTGCTAAGTGGGCTTTTTTTAATATTCACATTGCTACTTGGTCAAAATGATGAGTGTGCAACAATTACGCCAGAAACAGATGTACGTCTCCAATATTTTACAATTCAAGAATTACGAACCCTTACTGAAAGAACAGATCGGAATTTTCATATAACAGTCAAGACCCATATTGTAACGCTCGATAATGGAACGGGGGGCATTGATATTTCAGATGTTAACATTGCTTATAGCGATGCTCAGGGTATTTTTGATGACAATGAGTCTGGTATTATTTTGAATGTAGAAGATGAAATAGATTATATCAATGAAACGAATTATTATTATTTAACAACATCTGAATCTTACGATTTAATGGATTTAAATGACGAAGATTATCGAATTGATATTTTTTTTGTGGAAAGCTTTACTTATAATGGTTATCAAATATGCGGACAAGCGCAAGGGATTGCTCAAGAAACGGATATTGTTGTTAATAATTCTTGCGCTACAAATACTTCTACTCTTGCACATGAAATTGGACATAATCTTGCACTTTACCATACACATGAGCTTATGTATGGTGCTGAAAATGTTGAGAGGGACGACGAAGAACCATGCTTCAACTGTGAATCGGCAGGAGATAAAATTTGTGATACTGACGCAGACCCAAGATTAATATCCAGTGGTTCAAATCAAAATGTAGATAACAATTGTAATTATTATGGTAATCTAAATGATAATTGTCAAACTCCTGTGCTATATTCTCCAGATACACAATTTATTGTCATATTCACAAAAACAATGCAGAGATTTCCTAAGTATATCTCAAATAGCTATTATGCAGGCAATGATTATTGAACTGGGTTTGGATGTGGAGATTTATTTGGCAAACAGACATGAAGGAAATCTAACCAGCAATTTAGGTGGTACATTAAACCTATACAATTTGGATACACCAGAAATGGACTTTGAAGCTGTGGAATCTGATTCTGACCCTATTCCTGTCATTATTGATGACAATTATACTGTTAGGACAAATAACTATGAATTGCAGGGTGAGCGACACTTAAAATGGAATGGAGATAGGGAAGATTATTTGTTGGAAAAAACTAATTTTGTATTAACAGAAGATATTGTTGGATCAGGGCTAAATGCTATTTTTAATTTTCAGGAGCAAGTTGCAATAACATCTGCAAACGATGTTGAAATCCAATTCCATGATCCATGGTTTTTAGAAAATCCTGAAGCAGACCCAAGCGATTGGAACCAACCCGACGCATTTCTACCATTAAGTGAACAGATTGATGAAAATGGAAATATTCAAGTGTTTTTAGAACAAGGAAATATAAATGATCCAAATGATCCATCTCCCATCTACCACATAAAAGCCCCCAAGTATTACGCATCACAAGATGCAATTTATGAGTTTAGTGGCTGGACGGTTACACCAGAAAATAGCGCAACCTTAAATATAAATGATCATAATACACCCGTGGTGTTTCATCAAGCAGATGCAACAATATCACCTACATATAACACTCAAATCAATCATCAAGCAGGAACATATATTATTGAAGAAGGCGATATCCTTTCCATTCCGCCAGGAGCAGTCATTCCTTTCAAAAGTACAACCCATTCAGACAATTATATCCATTATTTCCCACATGAGTATGATGACATTGATGGATGCGTTTTATATGTAAATGGAGAATTAAATATTGGAGAAAACTCTATTTTAATGGGAGATGGTAATGGCTTATGGGGAGGCATTCAATTGGGTCCTAATGCGAGTGTATCCTTAAATAATACAACCATTAAAAACGCGTTTGTTGGAATACAGTTATTAGGAAGCAGTGATGAAGAAGACAGACTTATATCCATCAAAAGAGTCATCTTTGATAACAACCTTGTTGGACTATGGTCTTTTCAACATTATGGTTCGAATGATTGTTTATATTTTACAGATTTTGTTCAGGTGAATAATTGCACCTTTGTCAATAATCAATATTCCATATATACAAATGCTTTTGATGGTACGGGAGAATGTATCGACCCAAATGCGTCCGGTGGTTTTGATATACGATTAAAAAACAATATCTTTTACCAATCGAATGCAATGTTACTCCTTATCAATCAATTGAATTCTTCTTATAATTGGTTTTTTGAATCAAATGCATTAAATAATTATGATTTAGATGATACAAATATTTTTGAAGGTTCAGATCCTTTATTTACACACATTCTTCAGGGAGACTATTCGCTCATGCCTAATAGTCCCTGTATTGATGCGGGACATCCTGATTTAGATGGAGATGGTCTTACTTGGGAAAATGACATTGATGACCAAGACCCCGATGGGTCACGAATGGATTTAGGATATGTATACCGCCATCAAATAACAGGTGATATCAATGTTAATGGCACAACAGATGTAGATGATATTACATCTCTTGTGGATATTATTTTAGGGATCACTGAACCAACCCCAACCCAAACTCAAATCGCTGATTTAGATTATACAAATAGTATTGATATTTTTGATTTATTTCTCTTAATTGATTATATCCTTGAAGGCAATATGGATTATGTTGCACCGGAAGGCACAATCTATTACACACAAATAACCAGACAAAGAGAATACCCACCCTATATCCTGACGGTCAGCATGTATTGTGATGTACCCGTTCGTGGTTTACAAATGACCCTAGATATTCCGGATAGTTACGATGTGGATGATGGATATATAATTCCAGGAGATTTTGCTGTGAGTGAAAATATGCAATTGGAATACAATTATATAGATAAAAAGTCAGATGAATCCATTAAATATCTGTATTATAGTCCAATGGCAGCTGAATTTGCTCCCGGGAGTGGAGATATAATTGATATAGGAATGACCAGAGCAGGTAGTATGGGGAATGGTCGTATTGATCAAGACAATGTTACTCCCATTACCCTTGAAGCGATGGGAATAGGAAAAAATGGCTCAAAACTCAATATGGTTGAATTGTCTCCTGAAGATTTTGAGCAAATGATAGCCAATAATGAGAAGAATGCTACGCCAGAGACATATTCAATGTATCCTTCCTATCCAAATCCATTTAATCCAACTACAACGCTGAAATATGATATACCGGAAAACAGTCATATCAAACTAACGGTATTTGATTTATCGGGAAGAGTGGTAACAGAACTAATGAATCAAAGCATCATGGCTGGAACGCATCATAGTATTTGGAATGGGAAAGATAAAAACGGGAGATCGGTCTCTTCCGGTGTTTACCTTATCCAAATGAAAGCCATATCCACAAATGGAAAGAAGCATTTTACCAACTCACAAAAAATAGTTTTACTTAAGTAACCAAAAAAAGGAATCAATCATGAAACGAATATTCGTATTATTAATTATCTCTCTTGGCTTTTTATTTGCACAAGATTATGTAGGCGTTAAAAAATGTAAAACATGCCACAACAGTAAAAAGAAAGGGGCACAATTCAAAGTATGGGAAGCAGGGCCTCATGCCCAGGCATTCGAAACATTAAAAACAGATATAGCGATTGAAGTTGCCAAAAGTGTTGGCGTTGAAGGAAACCCCTGGGAAAATGCACAATGTCTTCGGTGCCATACAACCGGATATGAAAAAGATGGTTATGAATTAAAAGGGGATGATTTTTGGAATTTTGACCCAAATGATAAAAAAGCTAAAAAAGCCGTAAAAAAAATGACCGGCTTACAAAATGTGGGATGTGAAGCATGTCATGGTCCAGGAAGTGATTATAAGAAAAAGAAAACAATGGCAGCCATTACTGCAGGTGAAATCACTGGAGAAAGTGTTGGTCTTTGGACTCCCAATGAAGCCATGTGCGTTGTGTGTCATAATCAAGCCAGCCCAACCTATAAAGAATTCAATTATGAAGAACGGATAAAGGAAGTTTCTCACCCTTATCCTGCTGGGCTAAAATAACAAAATAAAATCCCTTTAAGGTAATCAACTCATGAGAAAATATTTTCTTTGGCTTCTATTCACCCTTTTAACTCCTTTATTATTTTCTCAAGATAATGATACGTGCATTGATTGTCATGAAGATGATGAAATGGAAGTGGTTCGGTATGGCGTCACCCATTCTTTAACCGTTATGGAAGATGATTTTGAAGGAACGCCTCACGAAGGATTTGACTGTATTGAATGTCATACAGATATGGATGGCATTGATGAATTTCCTCATGCCCCACGATTAGAACTTCCCGATTGTGGCTCTTGCCACGAAGATGCTCAAGATGCCTTTGTAGATGGGTTTTTTCAACCGCTCATTGATAAAGGTTATACATCCATTCCTACTTGCGCAGATTGCCACGGAAAACATAAAATTACATGGAAAGGACAACCGCGGAAAGTTTGCGGTGTATGCCATCAAGATGTATTAGATGAATTTCTCCATTCGGCCCACTGGAACGCCGAAGATGAAGAAGCTGAAGTTACGTGTGTATCTTGCCACGACCCCCATTTTAAACATGAAAAAGGGTCTTTTGCAGAATCGGATTGGAAAATTCATGTTACCGAATTTTGCAGTGAATGCCATAAAGATCAGGTTGAGAATTATACGCAAAGTGGCCACTATAAGCAGGTGAAATCCGGCAATATGGATGCGCCCATTTGCTCTGATTGCCACGCTAAACATCAAGTTCTTTCGCCCAGAGATTCTTTGAGTAAGGTGAGTGTGGCCAAATTGGATATGGTTTGCACAGAATGCCATTTGGATTATGAAAAATCGATTCATCGCCCTGAAATAAACGATGATCCGCGATTAGAAACGTGTGTTGTTTGTCATACTGGCCATGAAACTGAAATGGGTGGAAACACTGTTTCTTCTGTCTTTAATGTAAAATTGGGAGATGTTTGTATTCGGTGTCATACAGGGAATTTAATCACAGGAGAAAATGACGCTCACGGCGGAATTCATCGAAAAGAAATAGAAAAAATTGAACAAACAGGGGAAGCGAATTGCGGGTCTTGCCATGATTATCATTTTATGGCTGTTGACCATAATCAATTAACATCCCTTGAAAAATCATGTGGAGATTGCCACGAAAAAGAACAATTAGAATACGAAAAATCTTCTCATTTTATTGCATGGTCAAAAGGGCATGAAGAAGCGCCCACCTGTACATCTTGCCACGATGACAATAGAATTCAAAAATCAGATGAAACATTTGTAGGTCAATCTGTTGTTTCTTTATGTAGCGAATGCCACGGCGATCGGGATATGACTTTAAAGTTTCAATTAAATCCTGAAGTGGTGGATGGGTATCAAACATCTTATCACGGGCAAATGTATCAATTGGGATATATTGGAGAAGAATTTGCAACATGTATCTCATGTCACGATAATCATTCTATCCTTCCCAGCGATCACGCAGATTCTTCTGTGGGTCAAGAACGCATTATCGAAACGTGTGCCCAATGCCATGAAAATGTTAATATGAATTTTGTGAAATATTTACAACACTATACGCCACACACCAAAGAGCAAAATATTGTATTAAAATGGATTCACACATTTATGGTATGGCTCCTTGGTGTAACACTTACGGTATTTGGTGGACATACATTATTATGGCTTATTCGTTTATTGATTATTCGGTATAATGAAGGCGAAGTTAAAAAACCTGTTAAATCACCTATGCGATATCAACGATTTACCATGACTCAACGAATTATGCATTTCTTTATGTCGGGTGGTTTCTTAGTCTTAGCCGGGACTGGGCTACCCTTAAAATATGCTCATTCGGAATTAGCCAATTGGTTTGTTCATAACATTGTCGGTTTTCAAGCTGCCGCCATTTTGCATCGAGTAGCAGCCGTGACGCTCTTTGTTGTAATGGGGGTTCATCTCGGGATACTCTTTTATGAAGCGCTCTTAAAACAAAGAAAAGGATTATTTTGGGGACCGGATAGTTTGGTGCCAAACATGCAAGATGTAAAAGATTTCTTTAATCATATTGTCTATTTCATTGGGGCAAAAAAGAATCCTCCCGCATTTGGGCGATGGACATACTGGGAAAAATTTGATTATTTTGCCGTTTTTTGGGGAATGATTATCATTGGTGCTTCTGGCATTTTATTATGGTTTCCTGAAGTGTTTTCCCGCTTTTTACCTGGATGGGTGATTAATGCAGCTCATATTATTCATTCTGAAGAAGCATTGCTTGCAACTGCCTTTATTTTTACAGTGCATTTCTTTAATACACATCTTCGCCCAGATGCATTCCCCATGGATGAAGCTATTTTTACAGGGCGCGTTTCTGAGGAAAGATTTGCCCATGAGCGTTCTTTAGAAAAAGATGCATTAAAGGATGATGAGTATCATAAAAGGCTCGTTCACCCACTTAAGCAATGGCAGAAAAAAGGGTTACTTATTATTGGAACTCTATTTCTGTTTTTCGGATTGTTCTTATTAGTCCTTATCCTTTTAGGAACTTTCACCTAGAACTAGATAAGATAAAAGGTGCCGCTATGCTAAAAAAGCAATTGCTACCTTCAGTTCAACGCTTTGTTTGGATACTTCTTTTTGCCCATTTATCCCTCCTAATTGGAAACACGCCACTTGATGATGAAACGTGTGAAGATTGTCATGAAGACGTTTCATTAGATCATTCGATCCATGAAGATTTGTCCTGCGGTGATTGCCATACACTTGTGATGGAGACAGGTGTTGAACATGGCGAAGAAGGTGGAGAACAATTTAGGGATGTATGTGATGACTGTAGCGAATGTCACGAAGATTCACGAGAAGAGTGGGAAGAAAGCGTTCATGGTGTGTCTCTGTATGCCCCTCATTCAGAAAAAGAAGCAGCCCATTGTTGGAAATGCCATGGGGGACATAATATACTTCCGTCGAATGATGAAGATTCAAAAACGTATCCACTCAAGCTCGCAGAAACATGTGGTGAATGCCATGCAAAACCAGAATTAGTTGAAAAGTATAATATTCCCAATCTCCATCCTGTTGAGCTTTTTTCAAAAAGTTTCCACGCGATTGAGTTAGCCAAGGGAAATACAGAAGCAGCCACCTGTAATGATTGTCATAAATATCATGATATTCAAAAGGGGACAGACCCAACTTCATCCATAGGCCATTCAAATATTGCAGAAACGTGCGGTGAATGTCATACAGATATTTACCAAGAATACAAATCCAGTGTTCACTGGGAAGCACTTGCCCGAGGTGAGCGAGAATCTCCCGCTTGTGTGGATTGTCATGGCGAACATGAAATTGTCGGATCTAGCCATAAAAATTCACCTTTAACGAAAAGAGCTTCAGCTGAAAAAACATGTTCACGTTGCCATACCGATGAAAAACTAGTAGCAAAATATGGATTATCAGAAGGGAAAGTTTCTTCCTATCAAGATAGTTACCATGGACTTGCTGTATTAAAAGGAGACACATCCGCAGCAACGTGTTTTGATTGCCATAATGCTCACGCAATTTTATCATCGGATATGGTTCAATCATCTATTCACCCAACGCAATTAAAAGATACGTGTGAAAAATGTCACCCAAATTCGTCGGATGGATTCGCACAATCTTATACGCATAAATCTGTCATGATTGCGGAACGTCCTGCTGAATATTATGTTAAAATTATTTATTATTTTTTAATCGGCATTACGATTGGTGGAATGTTGATCCATAATGGTATCATTTTTGTTGGCCATATAGTAGGAAAATATCGTAGAGAACAAAAACATGATTACATTCAGAGATATACTCGATCTCAAGTTAATCAGCATTTTATATTAATCATTTCATTCTTTATGCTTGTCATCACTGGGTTTGCCTTAAAATATCAAGACCAAAGTTGGGTTATTCTATTAGGTAAAATAGGTATGACTGAAGCTGTGCGAGCGCTCACTCATCGCATTGCAGCTGTTCTGATGATATTATTATCAATTTGGCATATGGGAGAACTATTATTAACGAAAGCTGGGAATCAGTTTATAGTGTCCTTTTTTCCCAATAAAAATGATTTCGTTTCCTTGTTTAAAAATATCCGTTATTATTTATTCAAAGGATCAAAAAAACCTGAATTTTCTCGATTTGATTATGCTGAAAAAGTGGAATATTGGGCGCTCATTTGGGGAACTATTGTTATGGTTGCCACAGGAATTATTTTATGGTTCCCTATTTTCTTTGGACAATTTTCTCCGCCGTGGTTAATCAAAATTTCGGAAGCATTACATTATTATGAAGCATGGCTTGCCACATTAGCCATTTTAATTTGGCATTTCTTTTTTGTTCTTTATCACCCCAAAGAATATCCAATGGCTCTCACGTGGATTCACGGGAAAATGAGCATAGATGAATACAAAGAAAAACATGCGGATGATTATAAAGCCATCATGAATGAAATAGATAATTACAAAAAGGGTGATTTGAAATTATCCGACTGTAGTTTTCAAGCTGCTGAGTATATTAGGAGACATAAAATCAGCTCTAAAGATTGAATAAAACAACATACATCATTTTAGTTTTTTGCGCCTTTACTTTTGTAAGAGGGCAATCTTTCAATGATTTCCTATCCCAATTAGAACAATCAGATATAAATGCTCGTCCCGCTTTAGTGGATAGCTTTATGAATGCGGGTCATTCTTTTCCCTTAATTGAAGATACATTAGCTCATTTTATTTATTTTGGTGACGCCTCCACTATTCATGTACCTGGAGATTTCAACGGTTGGGAACCGAATGAACATATAATGGACCGTGTTGAAGGAACAGATTTCTTATATCTTACAATGCAGTTTGAAACAGATGCTCGACTTGATTATAAATTTGTACGCAATATGTCTCAATGGATTTTAGATCCCCTTAACCCAAATACGTGTTCCGGTGGTTACGGCCCAAATTCAGAATTGGCAATGGAAGAATACATTCAACCAATTGAAATACAATATAATGGATCCATTCCCCATGGACAGGTTGAATCTTTTACTTTCCAGAGTACTATTTTAAATAATAGCCGAACCATTTATGTTTATACTCCGCCGAATTATGAGGATTTCCCGAATCGACATTTCCCAGTCATGATTGTAAATGATGGTGGTGAATATCTAAATCTGGGGAAAATGGATCATATTTTAGATTATTTAATTTCTGAAGAAACAATCGTTGATATGGTTGTTGTATTTGTAAATCCGGTTAATCGCAATGAAGAATACTTTATGAATCCCGATTACGCCCAATGTGTTGTTTCAGAAATTGTACCTCATATTCAAGAAAATTATAGAACATTGGATGGCTCTAACCATTGGGGTATTATGGGCGCATCTTTGGGTGGATTAATTTCCGTTTATATTTCTCATCTTTATCCAAATATCTTTGGGTTATGTGGAAGTCATTCCGGATATTTTCCAGAAGAGATTCAATCGCTTGTATCATCCAATCCAAATGTAGGAACACAATTTTATCTCGATTGGGGCACCTACGAACAAACGATTCTTGAAACAAATATTGCTTTATTGAGCGTCCTTCAAGATAAAGAATATAGTATTGAAACACGGGAATATCATGAAGGGCATAGTTGGGGAAGTTGGCGTGCGCACACGGACAATATTTTAACATTGTTTTTTCCCCGAGGAACGGTCGACATCCAAAAAAAAAGAATAAAAGTACCCAACCACATTTCTATTAATTCTATTTTTCCAAATCCCTTTAACCCAACGACAACGATACAGATTGATTTAGTAGAGACGTGGCATGTTGGAATTCCCTTTGAAAGTGGGGCCACATCTCTACACATATACGATATAACCGGCCGATTGGTTGAAACGTTGGTGAATAAGAAAATGAATCCGGGTAAACACGTAATACAATGGAATGCATCTCAATACTCTAGCGGAGTCTATTATATTCAATTAAAATCAAATAATAGAGTAGATTATAAAAAGGTATTATTTCTTAAATAATCGTTCGGCCCATAAAACACCAATAACTGTTTTTACATCCGTTATGGCGCCATTCCACACCATTTCTATTGCATCTTGAATGGCGGTTGGCATTAATTCAATAAATTCATCATCATCACAATTTGATTGCGATTCTATTAAATTTTCAGCGAGGAAAAGCCACATCACTTCATTTGCAAATCCAATTGCAGGATGAATATGGGTTAGAAATGTTAATTTTTCCGGTTTATATCCAATTTCTTCTTCACATTCTCGATGAGCACACACTTCCGGTTTTTCGCCAGGATCTAACTTCCCAGCCGGAAGTTCAATCATTTCTTTTTGAATCGGATATCGGTATTGACGAATGAGGGCTAATTTCCCATCGGGAAGAATAGGAATAATACAAACAGCACCGGGATGATTGATCCATTCTCGCGTGCTTGTTTTTCCGTTTGGTAGTTGAACAATATCTTTACGAACATCCAGAAAACTTCCTTGATAAACATTCTCTGACGAAAGGCTTGTTTCTTTTAAATCAGACAAATCTATTCAGCGTATTCACTTTTCCCAAATGCCAACATGGGAAGAAAAACAAAAGGAAGGATAATTAAACCAACTGTAAATAAGATTTTTTTACCAAATACTTTTGCTAATTGGTGCGATCCTAATATATGGCCCACAGGAATCAGGATTAAAAACACAATCCACCATACTGGTTTTTGAATCACTTTTGTAAAAATAAATAAATTGAAAAATGGAATCAGCGCTTTCCATCCCGATTGCCCCGCTTTAGAAAAAAGTTTCCAATAAGATGCTGTCATAATAAGCATTATGAGCCCAACGCAAGAGATGGTAACAATAAATAGCGTACTTGAAAAATCAATGAATGATCCAGACGGTTCGAGTTCATTTTTCCCTGAATTTTTCTTAACTTTTTTTCCTTTACCAATCGTTGACCCCACGCTTTGAACTTTAAAAGCTTGGGGTGGCGTCATATCAAAAACAATTTCACTATTATCCGATGTTTCCGATACTTGTTCTCCTGCATTCCCAGCTATATCTCTATAATCAATAGAAAATGAGACAACTCCTTCAGAATCTGATTCCGTAAAAATATGATAATATTTAAAAGATTTTCCATCGGACGAACCGTCTGTTGCCGTATTGTTATTTAACAATACGGTTAAATTCTGAATAGATTCGCTTGAAGAAAATGTTAAAAAAGCTGTATCTCCTTTAACAGATAAATTGTTCCCAAATGGATTGGTTGATTTTAAAATAATATCATCCAATTCCGGTAGAGTTCCATCGAATACAATAGCAGATGTATCGGTTGTTTTTGTTATTATTTTCCCTGGGTTTTTCGCAAAATCCATAAATGTAATAGAAAATGAAACTTCACCATCATCTGCATCTTCAAAACTATAATAAACAACCCATGTGTCATTGTTCCGAATAGGATCAAATTCATCACCATTTATTTCAATAATAGGTGTCAATATTGGTTCACTTACAGAAAAGGATAATGTAAGAGTGTCACCTAAAATCGCCAATGCACCGTTGTTTTGATTTGTGGATTGTACCGATACATCGGTTAAAGTTGGAATTGTTTCATCAATGGTTAAAATACTGTCACTCACTGATCCAATCATGCTATTGCCAGCTCGATCCCATATTTCTGCAATGAATTGAGCTGTGCCCCCTTCAGAAAAACCTTCTAATGAAACAAATTTATCTCTGGGGATATATATTTCTTTTGTATCATCAATATCACCGCCATCAATGGGTTCTATTTTCCCAAGATTTTGATACGATTTTCCTCCATCAAAACTCGAGCGAATTTGAATTCTTCCACCTTCCAGTGATTCATCATCTGCTAATGGAACATCAATTTTTACGGATGACGATAAACTGTTCCAATATATTTTGGATATATCATCAGTTATTTCTTGAGCAAAAAGAGTACCAATAAAAAGGCTGAGCAATAAAGGTTTAATCCATTTATTTCCACTCATTTAATAATTCCTTCGCTAACGATTGTTGTTCAAAATCTTCAACAGGCTCATCGGCTGATAATGGCTTCTGAATCAAATCTGTAAGAATCTGAATTGCTTTTGATTTTTGTTTATCTTTATACAAAGATTTTGCCAAATATACTGTTTGTGTAAAAGTAGGTTTCCCTGTTTCATAAGCTATTGTTAAAAAAGAAACAGCATCATCATTGTCAGGCCAAGACAAAAGAAATGGAATATAAGGCGATTTAAAATGGACGGCTCCTAACATAAAATGCCCACCTCCATTCCAATAATTTGGATCCAATTTAATAATCGCTTCAGCTTGTTCTTTCATAATATCCGAGACACCTTCTTTTGCGGCTGTTAATATTCCATAAACTTCAGACCAGCTACCAAGATTGGCTAAATACCAATACCGTAATGCAGCAGATTTTGGATAATTTTTGATAGCTAATTCACCTAAATCTTTCCCTTTCTGAAAAATGGTTTTTTTATCTTCTTTCCCGGATGCAACAAATTTTCCTTTATAATAATAGCTTTTTAATAAAGCCAACATAGCTTCTTCTTCAGATTCAGACTGAGCTTTTTCAAAAAAAGTAATGGCTGAGTTAATGGGCATAGCTTGAGCTTTCATTCCTGAACTTCCGTTCGCACGATCTAAATAAAAACCCATTCCTTTCTCAAGGTTTGACTGACCTAAGATAGGCGCTAATAATAAAATGATGGTTGTTAAAACATTTTTCATAACAAACTCCAGGTTAGAAATACTCGATGTATGTAATTTTTAATTCCCGTTTGAAATATTCTACTTTTTCTTCATCAAATAATAAATTATTAAAATTGATTTCAAGATGTAAATGCTCAACAAAGGTCCAGCGAATAGCTGCATTTAAATAACCGCCTTTATTGATGGACATATTTTCTGTTGTCATATCATTTTCATTCAATGCTGGATTATATTCAACTAGGATAGAAAATTCCGGATTCAATTCCATATCCAGTCCGAAAAAATAATTAATATCTTCATCATCTTGTTTTTCGGTAAAATTATAATTTACACCCGAATGAAAACCAAAATTCCCAAAAGGTGTTTTCCAATTTTTACTCCCTACGAAAAAGACGCCGTATGCCTTTGTTTCATAGCGATCTAACGAATCAACAAAATCACCCAATCCTTGAGTATTAACCCCAAAGGCAATACCCGGTATTGACATTGATTCATCAAATAGTTGGTATTTTAATAATGCCTCCGGGCGAGGATACCACTTAAGGCTATCGTCGCCAATGAGATTTGGCGAACCAAAAGAAAGGCCAAACTGGAACCGGTCAGTAATACCTGCTTCTAATGTACCAATCATACCACCTTCATCTTGTATGCGCATTCCAAGGCTATAACTTCCTCGCGTCAAAGAACTCGCTGTCGGGATTGTTATAAGGCTCGTTGGCGGGGGGAAAGATTGAGCTAACCCTATGGCTGTCAAAGCAAGGGCGATTATAATTTTATGTTTAATATTTCGCATTACGTATTGGCTCCGGATAAATTACGGTTCCATTTCGGGATGTCAAAGACTCTACCCTCACTTTTGGAACAGTTAATAAATCTCCTGATTTACTCAATTTAAATTGAATTCCATTGTCTTCTAATGATATAAAATCTACTTCCATACGCTGACCAGATTTAAAAATTATTTCATCAAATTCAGTTCGTGGAATAATTCCACCATATGGAACAATAATTTTCTTTTCTTTAATTTCCTTCATAATAATTTCAGATTCACCTAAAGTATTTCCCGTTCTGGGTGGCGGTACTTTATATAATTGGTCTGATGGAGCCATTTCAAGGGACATATGTGAAATTAATTCTCCTTTACGTCCAAATTCCCAAATTTGATTTACATTAGCCATTACATCAAATTTATAATGGAATCGGCGAATAATATTTCCTGTTATTAAATCTCTCCATCGTTCATCTTCTAAAAATCCAAGATAATCATAATCCAATTCGACTTGCCCATATTTCTTCCCATTAATCGTTTCAAATTGTATTTTGGTCACTTGCTTGCCGTCGGGTATAGAAAAATGTGTTTGCTGACCATCAACGGATAGTGTATTATTTCCTTGAACCCACCAATCAATAAATTCTCTACTCCACGGTTCTGATTCACTAAAATCAACCAACTCTAAATATTCATTTTTATGATTGACTTTCCCCTTACGAATCAATTTGCCATTATCATATTCTAAAGCTTCTCTATCGGCTATGAAACCACTCGGGCTAATGTACTCAATTAGAACAGGTTCATCCTTCTCGTTAAACGATACTTGAATATGAGATACCCCTCGACGCTCGGTTGCCATGATAGATTTTTTTACATGGAAGTCGTCAAGAGATTGAAAATATTTTATATATGATATATCAGAACTCTGACCGCAGAGAGATGAAAGCAGGAATGATATGATAAATGTTTTCAAAATATTTTATTCGTTTGGTTGTAAATCCTCGTCAAGTGTATTGGATAACCTAAATCGAAAAACGCTGGAAGAATTTGGATCGCAGACATAAATAACACCTCGCTTATCAACCGTAACAGCAGTTGGTTTTAGTAATAGACCTTTTTCTTCTTTTTTAAAAAAAGTATCCACGGCAACACTATCATAAATAGCTTCATAAAAAACGGTATCCACAGTAACGGAATCATTTAAAGTTATGGTTGTATCAATCGCTAATGTATCCACAATAGACCACATATTCACAGTAGTATCTACAATTGAAATATCCACACCCGCTTTTAGAAAATAATCTCCATTCGGGTTAAATATCAATACCTCTTGAGCTAGCGTATTTGCCACATAAATTTTCAAATCCCGATCTACAGCCACATCCATTGGATTATTAAAATAGCTATTTTGCATTATTTCCCATGTAGGTTGAAATCCTGAAGTATAAGTAGCGTAATCGCCAGAGTAATTTGGAATGATTTTATGAATAGAAAAATAATCGCCAAGTTGAGAATAATAAATATTACCTAAATAATCTATATCAATGGATTGAGGATCATTCACTGTACCGCCGCCAGTCCCTTGTCCTTTAATCGTTGCACCAAATATTCCTTTAAACGCCCATAAGGTATCGCCATCATTCGTAATAATTACATCGGATTTCCTAAAGTCAACTCTCATAACGCGTTGTTGATAATTATTAAAGCCACCATAATGATCTGTCGCATAAATATAATTTTCATCTGTAGCAGGCGCAGTAATGGCTGATAATTTGCTGGAATCCCCCAAATAAAAAGTATCTTTTTCTTTATTCATATGAGATTGACCATCGTAAAAAATATGGGGGTTTAAGATAGAATCAATTCTGGATTGATCTTGGCTAAAAGAAATATCAGCCAAAACCCATTCATTATCATTAAGCCTTTCTTCCCATTGCAAGGAAGATGCATCCCAATCTTCAGTAGCGCCTGTGGCTAAATGAACAAATGTCCCGCTCGATGAGATATGACTTAGACCTGAAAGATTCCAAAAATAATTCCATATAAAAATGCGCTGACTGCCATCTATAAAAAAAACATTCATTTTTTGATCCACATCTACATCTATTGGTGATAATAGTTGGGATGCATAATGAAGATCTTTTAAACCATCAAAACCTGATGGCTTATTCCCATTTTGATCAAATACAATTATACTTTTTTGCCCACTATCTGCTACAAAAACTTTCCCATCTTGAGCAATCGATATTTCTACCGGGTTAACAAGATCATAAGATTCATCCCAAACAGGATTTAATAATAAATAAGTTGTATCTCCAGCGAGAAACCCGCCCGATGATTCTTCAATAATGGTATCTGGGATGACAAATTTCTCAACACAGCCTCCCATAATGAGAAATACCAATAAGGTTAAATAATGCTTCATATTAAAAAGTGAATCCAACGCTGAGCCTTTTAGGGTCTGTTAAATTTTGAAAGTTTGAATAGCTATAATCTATTTTTAATGATGTTGGACCAACAGGGACATGCACACCCATTCCAAAAGAATAATTTTCTTCTAATTTATTTAGTTTATAGCCACCTCTGAGAAACAACATTTTAAATAATTTAAATTCTAATCCAAAAACAACATACTCTGCATTATCTACAGGATGGTTTAATTGGACGGCTCCAGACAATATATGTTCTTCCGTTTCCCATAAATTCATGGCTGTTCCAACTCGGAAAATGGTGGGAGGAGAAAAAGCTTGAAAGGATGTTTCATCCACAATTTCTTCACCTGTATTAAAATCTAATATTCTTTTTTCATACGTTCCGTCCGGTTTGACCTCTGGACCAAAATGGAGTAGCGATGCTGAGAATCGTAATGAACGGAACCCTGTCCAATAAAATGTGCCCATATCCATCATGGTTGTTTTCATGGATTGCTGAGCTAAATCCTCTTGAACATGTTTAAGCGTAACGCCAAAACTGAATCGGTCAGTCATTCTGGCGCTATATGTCAGCCCAATAAAACGATCCTGATATACAAAATAATTTCCCGTCCCGTTTGGTAAATATTCTGTTGTTTCCATCATGGGCGCCATGTGGAGAATTCCACCGCTGATACCAATATATTGTTGGCCAAAAAGCCGTTGAGTATAACTGAAATAATCATAAAAAATATCTGCTGGATATTGAACTTTAGAAAGGGTTAATTGCGCCTCATTAAATTGGGCCGCTGTGGCTGGGTTATAATAAATTGATCCTGCATCTTGACTCATGGCGACCACAGCTTCACCCATACCAACAGCTCCAGCACTTACGCCAATATTCAAAAATGTAAACACAGATGTTCCTACCCTTTGACCGCCTAAAATTGGGAATAGGTTTTGTCCCCAAATTGATCCTGTTATCAGGAAAAATATTATATATTTTTTTATTGAATTCATTTTAAAACAGTAATTGTAATCCTATTTCTATACTTCGTGGTTTTCGAAATCTAGATGGGTCTAAATTTGGATTTGGACTATTGGCTAAATTATATCCAAATATTTCTCCCGACCCATAACCTCGGCCCGTATATGGATTAATTCGTCTAGGGATTTTTTCATTAAATACGTTTTCAACTTCTAAATACATTTTAACTTTAAACTTATTCAGTTTAACCATTTTGAAGAGTTTCAATTCAACATTCGTAGAAGGAATTTCACTAATATAATAGTTAGGTCGGTCGTCCTCTCTTGGGCCTTCATAGTAGGGTGTTTCATTTACATAAATTATTGTATCTGGGATTGATCGCGTATATCGGCGTCCCGATTCATATTCTAGACGGATAGAGCCTCCCCAATTTGATGGGTGGTTATAGGAAATATTTGCAAACATATGAATTGGGCGGTCCCAACTCATAAAATTTTCACCCAATGGCTTTTCAGATAATTGACCCGCCTGAACTAATAAATTATCTAAGGGGGAAGAACTTTTTCCCGTCACAATGGAGTAATTAAAATTCAAATCAATATACCAATTTGTCAAAAGGCGGCTTTTTACAATCGCTTCAACACCTCGAGCTCGAGCATAATCTGCATTGAAATACATATTAAAACTCAAATGAGCATATTTAGGATTAGAAGGGTGTATCGTTTGGGATGTTTCATAGTCAAACATATCTTTCCAATATGCCTTTACTTCTAGAACTTGATCTTCGCTAAAGCGATGCTTAACCCCTAATTCATATTGCACGGTTGTTTTTGGGTTTAAGTTTGGATTGCCAAAAACTTGGTATGTGCTAGGAGATGTAGAATTAATTTTGGCATACACATATTGAAAAGTGGGTAATTGAGAAAAGTGACCGTAATAGAAATAAAGGACATCATTATCCGTCACGGGATGTGAAATGCCAAAACGTGGACTTAGCCTTGCTTTCATTCTATATTCATCTCCAATCCACGGGAATCGAAATGTTTCTTCCATAAATAATGCTTTTGCATCATCTGTTATAATAACTGTATTAGTATCCGCAATGGCGTTTTCTACAAATTCTCCCGGGATCCAATAATCGCCTCTAAAACCAATATTTAAGGTCATACCTTCAAATGCGATTCGATCCTGAACATAAAAAGCGCCAAAATAAGTACGTGCGTTATAATAATCAAAATTGGCCCCAAACCCACTAGCGCCCTTCCAAGGTTCATCGATATCTAATACTTGAATATCCGTTATGGTATGTTCAAAACCGGATTTTATTTTATGGTGGTTTGCTGTATGATATGTCCAGTCCATATCCAATCGGGTATTTTGACTTATTAAATCATACCACTCTGGTGCAAAACCTGTATCATAAAATTCATCTCCATAAGTGATTTGAATATTTCCATCATGATTTGTGTTATCTAGATTATAATTTATCGGTTCTAAATCAAGACGCTCTTCATATTCTCCCCAATTCAAATCTTTAACAGCGCTATGCTCCATTGTTAAAAATTGGCCAAAATTAATCTCATAAAATGATTTGGTAGATAATGTATGTGTCCAATTCAGACTCATAAGCCGAGTGTCTCTTGTAACCGTATTATACTCATCTAAAATATTCATATATCGATATGGGAAATAAGTAGACGAAAATGCGCGCGGCATAAAAAAGCCTTGATTGATATTCATGGATATATCATAGGAAAGACTCAGTTTCTTTTTCGGAGTCCATCCCCAAGTCAACTTATACATAAAATGCCAGTCATTGTTTTCTCTTGGCGATAACTTTTCCATAATTTTATCTGATTGATCATCACTCAGAGATGGTAATGACCAAAAACGGTGAGGATATATTTTTGAAGCTACAGGCAGATTCCCATCATACATTTTACCATAACCATTAATAAAAAATGAAAATTGACCCGGAAGATCTGTAGAAAATAGTTTAGGTAATTTTTCCAATAATATTGAAGGTCCGCCAAGGTTGAATTCAATACGATCTGAGTTATTATGTTCCCCGTCAGGCATTATTCTATCGCTATAATACTTTAATGCACCTTCAAATTTATCTCTGCCTTCTTTGAGCTTTATATTCACAACCCCTGACATAGCTTGCCCATATTCAGCACTATATCCGCCGGTAACTATTTCTAATTCCTCAATAGCATCTGCATTTACAAATAAATTTCCAGAGTACCCAGAAAGCGGATCTTTAACTGAAAAACCATCCACCACAAATAGGCTTTCATCAATTCTACCGCCACGAATGTGAATTTCATTATCTTGAGTGGTTACACCAATTTGTTCGGCTAAAATATCTTCAACACTAGACACAACTTTATTTGAAATTTCGTCCGATCTTATGCGCGCCATTGATGATGTTTCATCCACATCAAATAGGGGTTTTTTACCCATAACTATGACATCTTCACCGAAACTTAAAACCGTTTCTTCCATAAGGAAATCATAAGTAAATGTTTCGCCGGCAACAATAGTATTCCCGGTTTTTAAAATAATTTTATACCCGATAATAGATGCTTCAATATCATATTCACCCGATTTAACACCTGAAATAAAATAGTTCCCATCCATATTGGTTGCGGCGCCATAGTAAGTTCCCTTTACCATAACATTTACACCCGGCAATCCTTCACCTGTTTTTTTATCTGTAACTTTTCCAGAAATAGACCCTGCTTCTTGAGCGCAAATCAATAGAGGAAATAATAATATTAATATCTTTTTCATTCAACAAACTCAACTTCTAAAAGATATTTTATAAATTTACTCGCCGAGCCATTCCCTTCCATAACGGCTCGACTGCCATTATGAAAAGGGAGGTCATCATAATAACTTTGCCTGATAATTCTACAGGAGAAACTTCAAATTGCCCTAAACTACAAACAATTGGGTTTCCTTCCCAATAATCTCCATTACCTGGATCTGCCATTTGATACAATGGTGTTATTTGATCAAATGCCTCGCCTTTTAATTCATTTTCATCGCGAAGATTTGGATATAACCCTTTTACGCGATTAGCAATCGTATAACTTGTTCTTAAATCTAGAGTTGAATCCACAAGGGATGTCACATCTCTATCAGGATACAATCGACCATTTGGATTAATATTTTCCACACTATCTAGTGGAAACCAAGTGAATGATGAATCTCGACGCCAAAATTGAGGGACATTCATAAATAAATTCCCTCCATTCCAAATGAACGATTGCAAGCTCGCGTCTGCGTTTGGATACGTTTCGTTTCCCGTATAAGAACCAAACCAAAATACATGTTTAAAAGCATTTAATGTAGCGCTGACATCTGTTGAAGAGTAAGGCAGTTCTTCGCCAATCTCCCAAACGGAATACCCGTCGGCTCCTACAAGACTATCTAAAACAGATTTATACCATAATTGTGATGTATTGTCGCCGTCTTGAGGAAAATCATCCACAAGCAATATGTCGCCGTCAACCGCCAAAACTACCCACGTTTGCGCTTCACTCACATTGACTGAATCCGGGAATTGAATGATACTACTTTCGGCACCTGCAATATCTTTTATCTTTACAAAAAAAGTATGTTCACCTGGGTTAATGTCTGTTAATGTTACGCCTGACTCTGTTCCATCAATTCGGGTCCAACAGGTACTACAGGTATCGTCGATTGAATAATATATATCTGTAATTGTTTCATTGCCATCTTGATCATATATATCCCAGATAAATGTTCGAGTTCCAAATGTATAACTCGTATCGCCATGAATATTTGCAATCAACGGATTTGATAAATATCTAAAATTGACTTCTGGCGAAGAGTTTTGAATTGGAAGTGTCAACCGAGCGGGAGATTCATCCACATTTCCATCTTCATCTATAGCCTTTACTTCAAAACTGAATATATCAAGGTTTGTTCGAATGGGGACATAAAATAAACCACTCTCAAGGCCAGTAAAAGTCCAAGATGAATCTGTATTCCATTTATAATAATACCCCGAAATATTTCCATCTGAATCTTCCCCCCACCAATGCAATTCTTGTTTACTGGTTGTAATGGTAGAGAAAGCTTGGGCTAATGTATCCCAAACAAATCCAGAATCAGGTTCTTCTCCAATGACATAAGTCAATTGCCCTAAGGAATCTATATTGGCATAAATCGTATCGGTAGCAATTAAGGATAAATATGTTTCTGGAATAGCATTATCCACAGGATTAGATAAATCCTCGTACTCCCACAATTGGCACGAAAAGAGGGCAAATCCCCCTATAAAAAGAATAATTAATCGGTTCATAAAAGAGTAAGCGGGGAAATGAATCCCCGCTTACCTATTGGTTTATTGTACCATTAACATTTTACGATGTGAAATAAAATCACCCGCTTTGATGCGGTAAACATAGACACCAGAAGCAACACGTTCGCCCATGTCGTTTCTTCCGTCCCAATTCACTACATGAAACCCTGGATTAAATGATTCATTGGTTAAGAAGCGTACGCGTCTTCCCAATATATCATAAATAACCAACCTCACATCTTGAGTTGCTGCCAACTCAAATCGTATTTGTGTTTCTGGGTTAAATGGGTTTGGAAAGTTTTCATACAAAGCGTATGAATAAGGGTTAAGATTTACATCATCATTAATCCCTGCAGATTGACCTAAATCAGCCATATTTCTAATTTGAACTTTATACGTTCCAAAACTAAAATTAAAAATACCGCTAATTGATTCAAAAACCTGCCCTTCCGCAATTGTACTCATGAAGTTATGTGCGCCAATAGAAGCCATATCATCATCAAGCAAGCATTCAAATCCTGAATCATCCGTAATGGACCAATCATACGAATTCACAGAAGAAACCGTTACATTATTCAACTGAACTAATGTCCCTTCATAGGATTCTACTTCTTCGCCCATTTGTGATAATTCTTCACAGCTAACAAGAGCGGGCGCTGGTACAGCATTTCCCGCAGAAAGCACTTCAACATCTGAACCTACTATACGTGTATTGCCGTCAAATTTAAAATGCCATTCTGGATCAAAATCTGTTACAAGCCCATAAACTTGAACTTCGTCTCCAAGAGATAATACATCTAATGCTTCACCATCAAATAGAACTCCTGTCCACGGACCACTTCCATCTTGAAATGCGTAAGAACTATATCCGCTATTATATTGGGCTGTATCTCCTGTAACAATACCTGTTACAGACACTTCACAATTATGATAGCGCGATATCCCAGAGGGCCAAGATGTAAATTGAACATCAGCGATTGTAAGATTATCTGTAACAACAAATCCTAGCTGACCGTTTTCATTATCGTAAGGAAATGTGCTTGATTTTGGTTCAGATTGATCTACTCCATCATCCGTTGCCACAATGTAATAATTAACATCATCACCATCTGATACAGGAATATCTCCAGTCCATTCAAATCCATCGCCTGGCGCCATACTTACACTCTGGTAAGTTCCGCCATTCACACTGTACATTATTTCTGCAGATGCAACAGATGAATTATCTTCAATTTCGCACATTACAGTTACACTCCCATCGGAAGATGTAGGTGCGCAAGGCTCGCGTGTGGGCTCATTAATTGCTGGAGGACCCGCGCCAAATTCTAAGTCACCTATATAAAGTGGCTCTAGTTTATAAGCGCTAGAATCTGCATAGGAGCCATAATGATGATATACCCAACCTCTTAAAGATTGAACAAATGAACCTACAGGAGGAACTGGGTTATTATCAAAGAAAACACCAATACTATCAGAATCATCATCGACCAGCACGTCTCCACTTCCATCATTCACAGAGAATAATTCATATTGATATTCATTTCCAGATACAATTCCATCCACGACTTTCACCATAACATTGCCCCATTGCTCTGCTTCTGTTGGCCAGCGTAAATCACCCGTTTCAACTGTATCAATTGGAGGCGTTTCTTGTTCAAAATCAACCAAATCAACTGGCTCTGTAATAAACAATTCTGTCATATTAGCAGGACCCGTTGAATATTCAGCAATATATCCAGTTGCATGAACTAAATCGCCTTCGAATAAAATTGGAAACGCCGTACTATCTGGGTCGTAGGATAAAATAGCACTCCATGGGCCACCATGTACATCTTCATAAATTAATTTTATACCTGAACCGGCATAACTCAATCCAGTTGGCATAGTGACTATTCCTTTTAAAGTGACTGTTTCTCCTTCATAATATGAAATATCAGACACTTCATCTTCACCTGTATTTAATAAATCACTAAAAAGGACTTGTTGGACACGTTGAATACGTGCAGGCTCGCCTACAGCTTCAACAACATCGCGAGCTAAGCGTGGCTGAATTTTTGTATTGGAATAATTATAATCCAATACACCAACAACTTTTGCTAGATTTACATCTGCTTCGGGCCAGAAGAAATAATCCCATTTATCATCAACGCGCACAGAACCTGATCCGTCAGAAATTGTCCATTCGCCATATCCTTCATCTGGCTCAGTGATTGTTACGCCTTCAACTGCAATAAGGCAACTTTCAAATGCTTCAGCATCCGTTCCACCCGTTCCTATTTGCGATGCTGTCACTTGATCTGGACCAAATGGCGCAATAGCTGGACCATGAATCATCGCAGAAGAAATATCTGTTAATTCTGTCAAACCATAATATTCTGTAACTACACCCGTAAGTGTAACACTATCACCTTCAGCAATAGAATTTACATCACCCATTGGCGTTTGAAATGAAAAGGTATCCCAGCCATCATAATTAAAACATACGATCCCATTCCATGGGCCTGGAGCATCCTGAACAAATAAGTAACGATTATCACTACCGTTCCAAAATTCTGCAGTTACAATACCGCTAATAGTTACTTCTTGATCTACCAACGGACTTTCATCGTCTGTCGATGGATCTGCAACATATTGAATATCATGAATTGTCGTTATCGATGATTGTTCCATTTCATTAGCTGATCCTGGAGTTGGCGTTGATAGGAAGGCCCAATTTTCAGCACCGTCCGGATAACGTCCAAATGAAATATCACCTGTTTGTTCACCAAATGTTAATGAATCAATCACATTACCATCGGATGTGAATAAGCCTATTTGTTCACCACCGCCGCTTAATTTTATTTCAACGTGTAGAACCCCTTGCTCTGATTCCTTATCTGCCCAAAGCAAAAGGAAGCCACCAGGTTGAATTGTAGTCGAATCTGGCGCTACATTAGGAATCTGCCATTCTGTTGTGGATGTTAAATCATCCGTTATATACATCCCGCCAATATCAATAGCTTCTGTACCGTTATTAAATATTTCTATAAAATCATCGTATTCGCCATTTTCATCCGTACAACACAAATCATTACTTGCAAGAAATTCATTAATAACAAGGTCAGGCGCAGGAGCCGCAAATTCATGTGGATGAGAGCCGATATAATCCCATGTGTCTTGATCTAAAACAACCCATTCTGAGTTTCCTTCATCGGTACCAGCAGAACTAGCCCAGTCGCCGCCATTCCCTTCAATAATAGTTGCTTTTCGAACTAATGTGTGATTTTTAGTTGCTTCAACTATACCAGCAACATCCCAACCATCACCCGGATCGCCGTTCCAATCACCAATACAATCGATTACCGTAAAGGATGATTCTGTTCCTTCCACAAGACAAAAGCCATCATCTCCATTACTAAGATACTGAAATTCATAATCAGCAAAAGCAAGAATTATATCATCTGCGGCTGGGTTTGCTATTACATAAACATCACCCGCATCTACCGTTGCGCCTGCTGGAAATTCATTCCAATAATCATATTCGCCTGCTGTTGATGGCGCATTACTCACATTGGGAAAAGCTAGACCAGTTAAATCTACCGCTGAACCTGTTCCATTATAAATTTCCAGATATTTATTATCACTGGATCCCTCACCGTATTCACTAAAGAATAGACCTGCTACGTCAACGGCTGGGTTTTGAAGAGCGCCTTCATCAATCCAATTCGCAATAATATCTACTTCAGCCAAACTTAAATCGGGATTGTTTCCAGGTGGCATTGAACCATTTTCGACTCTTTGCCAAAGATAGCTATTTGCATGGTCAAAAGGAATTATAACAGGGCCATTGCTACTGTCTCCAGTCATTAAATTATCATATGATGATAAATCTAGCCCGTTTTGGTAATCACCTCCATTTGTATGGCAGCCAGAATTTGTGCAATTGGCATCAATGACGGTTTGAACATCTGCTCCATAATCTACTTGGCCAAACAAAAGCCCAATTGTCATGATATTTAAGATTACTTTATTCATTTGTGTCTCCTTTTACTAATTGAACCTATTGCTAGTAGGTTTTACTTTATGATTAAAAACTTGCCTTCTTTTACTTGACCTGAAGATTTGTCTTCAACAGAAAATATATACAAACCTGTTGCAGCTGCCTGATCGTGCATGGTAATTAAATCCCAAGCATGTTCTCCTCCTGACATTTGCGGTGATTTTTGATTATCTATGTTTTGGACATCTACTCCTTTATAGTTTTCATCATGTTCTATAATGTCAACCAAGTCTCCGGCAAGGGTGAAAATACGAATTTCTGCGGTTTGTGGGAGGTTTTGAAACCAAATCATTTTATTTCTACTTCCATACCCATCCCACTGAGCCTGACCTCTATATGGATTTGGATAAACTGAAGGGTTTTCGTCCCAACTTCCAGCTATAGGTGTAGGTTTCCCCGGATAAACATAAGTTCTATTTGCATAAATTGAACTTTCTAAACTTTCTAGGTTTGCGTCTGGATCTCCCTGATCATAAGCCGTAACAGCATAATAATTGATCCACCCATTTTTAACACCGTCATTTACGAATTTGTAATGATAATAAACACCGTTTAGTAGCGTACTATCTGGCTCTCCAAATTCATTTGTAATTTTAACTAAATTGAAACCGGAATTATATCCAATATCGTTTACTGAATCAAATTCTCCCAAAAGAGTGAATTCGCCCAATGATTCATTCAATGTTTTACGTGCTCCATAAATTCGATATCCTTCAAAATCTTTTTCCTGGCTAATGGGATCTTTAAAATATTCAGCATTATTTTGCCAATAAACAGTTACTTTGTTTGATTCAACGATCAGTTTCATATTTGGCGTGGGAGGAGGGGCGGGTAAAATATATCGATCAATTATTTGATTATTATTTAAGTCTTCCCCATCATCTAATTGATTATTTCTATTTTTATCTTCGCCATCAAATGCTTTTTGTGCCCAATCATAATTCACAATTAAGTTTTCTCGTCTTTCGTGTGTGTCCCCCGCACCCGTACCCCATAAGGCACAAACTACCGTAAAGGAAACATTACAACTTTCTCCGGGTGGCAAAATCCAAATTGTAGAATCTACGTTTGCAGGTGTGCTTCCCAATGGCCCAGCAGATAATAAAAAGAGCCAACTATCTGGAGAAGTAGGGTATCCATCTTCTGAATAATCTGGTGGTCCAGGACCAATTTGTACATTTGATTTTAATTTATCATATCGTTCAAAATCATCTAATGGCATACCAAAGCTGGGATAATCCGCATTGTTTGAATTTGTCCAAGCCCATTGCTGATAATGTGTTTTTAAATATGGCCTAGGTACATTTGCCCCTAATATAGAAATTCCTATATATGACTCAGCCCAACCATCATCCCCATCCGCATCAAATTGATACCCAATATCTCGGGTAAAACCTGACGGGTCTACCGATTGATCAAATCCATCTAAATTGTCTGTCCAAGTAAAGCCACCACCTGGCTCATATTTATTCGTGTAATTAAAATTAGCAACTGAAGCATCTGTCCAAATCCCAGAATAGATATTTTTAATTGTATCTTCACCCGCATTAGTAATTGTGTAATTCAGAATAACAAAAGCATCCGCATAAGAATAATTCCATGCATACGCTTTTAATTCAATATCAATCCCTAGAGGATTATGATTAATGATATTTTGACCATCACTTGGTGAATCACCATAATCTGAAAAGGTAGATATCATATCCTGATGGGATATTGCGTCAGGTGAATAATATTGCGCCATGGAATCTTGTGTCGTAGAAGCAATGGATGATTTTATATCAATAGATGATTTTGAAAAAAACTCAAATCCTTCTTCCCCGGAATCAAAAACACCATCCACAATAGCTGTCGAAACGCGTCTTTGGCCATTTACAAGCCCGCCAATCCAGAGCCCGGCATAAGAAAAGTGTTCAATTTGCTTGCGTAAAACTTCCGTATTCTGTTTAAAAACACATGATGGATTAATACTCCCATCCTCCATGCGATTCCAACCATTTCCAAGAATCCCAAAATTGGTAATCGTCAGTCCTAATTGACCTACAGATGTAAATTTATCAAACTCATCATCAACGCTTGAAACTCGCGAAAGTTGCCTTCTCGGTTGCCCAGCAACTAGAGATATTAGGCTAATAAATAATACAATTTTTTTCATTACTTAATGAGAACCAATTTTTTAGATAATACAATTCCTTGAATATTGTAGTATACGAAATATATCCCAGAAGAAAAAGTGGAAGCATCCCACTTAAACTTATGACTCCCTTGGCTTAGGCTCCCTCTATAAATACTTGCAGTTTTTTCTCCAGCAATATTGAAGATTGAAATTTCAACATTTGACTTTTGGCTTATTGTGAACCAAATATTCGTTGTTGGATTAAAAGGGTTGGGATACGGGTTAAATATTTGAAATGATTCGGGAAATGTCTCTTTGTCTGAAATAGATAAATCATCCCAAGATCTTCCTGGGGTTCCTAAATCTCCCAAGCCGTAGGCGCTTGTTGCGGAATACCAATTGTCCTCAATATCATTATCAGAATCTAAGTCATGAATTTCCATAGAATATCCACTCCCATAAGCAAAACTACTGGTATAATTCACCTCATCCACAATTGCACCTTGTTCATCTGTTAGTATAGCTTCATCTGCGTTGTTAGATAAAGAGAAACCATCATAATCATAGTCCGATACAACGCCTCCATTTAGATCAAAATCACTATTTCGACAAAACACTAAATATTGCCCAGGCTGGATTAATAAGGTGGAATTATCGGTTGTAATTGTATGATCGTCGTTGTCATTGTCTTTAATATGCCATCCATTTAAATCAACAATATCTTCACTGGCATTATGAATTTCAAACCATTCACCGTAAGAATCAGAAACTTTAGATGGGTTTGGCATAATTTCTGTAATGATAATTCCAATATCAGAATAAACCAAATCATCAAACCAAACATCCATATAAACAGGCAAATGATCTGACGCATTATATAACGCATCTGCTATTGCATCATTAACGGATGTGTTGTTGCCGTCATTAATCGATTGGTTGAAATGATTTCCATCATTTCCAAACGCCCAATATGTATTTGAGATATAATGCATATCTGCTTCATCGTCTAACAATACTTCTGACGTAAATAACCAGTCGAACCGATCATCCATTCCGCCAAAATTTCCACCCCTAGGTGATTGGGTATGAACATCTGAATAAGAACTATTATTATGCCAATAACCGATACGATCAATAGGATCAAACAATCGACCATTATTATCGCCGGAATCCCCTGTCAACATATCAAAAGCAGGTTCAGATGTAGGGCTATGAGAATAAATATTAAAATCACCCGCAACTATAAAATCACTCTCCGCGGGTAAAGTATTTAAGTAGTCTCTTAAAATTGTAACTTCCGCTAATCTCTGCTGAGCATTTTCATCGCCAGAACTCGCCTTTAAATGAACGCCATAAACCCGAAATTCTATTCCAGAATCATTGTGCATCATTATCCATTCTACAACATCGCGAGTTCCAGATGACTGGGCGGTATTAATGGTTGATGTGCTAATAAATGTAAACAAATTATGTTGATAATAGAGTGCAATATCCTGACTTGAGCTCTGATTTGTAAATGTTGCCCCCGTCCACATATTTGGATGAGTTATATCAAGTACATCTGATTTAAAATGACTAAGACCTGATTGCCCTTGCACCTCTTCCGCAATAATAAGATTAGGTTCAATAACATTTATAATGGCAATGAAATCATCTTCTCTGTCATTTTCATCTTCATAATTTAATAAGTTGTATGTCATAATTCTTGCAGACGAAGCAAAAATGCATGAAAATAATAACCCAATAACTATACCCTTCTTCATTAAACATCCTCTATAATTACCTCTATGTCACCGATATGAATTCCTCGGTGATTTTTGAAAATTTTGGTCCGGAATTTACCGAGAGAACCCAACTCATCCTTAGATAATAATTCCAATTTTTCTAATAATGTCATAACAACAATCGGCATAACCCGAGCATTCCCATCTAATACTTTTAAAGCTATTCCCCAATTTTCAGTTTCGGACACTTTTAAGGAAATTCCTCGTACAGCTTCACCACCCCCTTTTGTTAATCCTCTTCCATTTAGAGCTTGCGTAAAAAGAGAATCAAAATTATTTCGACCAGCAATCATATAGGGGTTATGAGTCATTGCTTGATACGCACGCTTTAATTCGGGATAATGGTTGGATCCTAATTTTTGAAATAACTGGGCAATAGAAACTAATGTTAAAAAAGGTGTCGGCGCGGAACAACCATCTATCCCAAAAGGTATGTCGTCTAAATGTAAATATTCTTTTAATTGACCTATGATTGTTTTTTGAACAATATGATCTTGTGATGTATATCCTTTTGGATCAGCGTCAAGGAATTTGGCTAATGACAACATTCCGGCATGTTTCCCGCTACAATTATTGTGGTAGGGTAAAGGTTCATTTCCCTTTTTTATTTCTTTATACCGAGATAGACGATCTGCGGGATAGTGCGAACCGCATTCATAATGAGCAACCGTATACCCCAATTTGGATATCATACTTTTTGCGGTATCTACATGAATTTTTTCACCATGATGGGATGCGCACATAAGGGCAATTTCTTTTTCGGAAAAACCTGCAGCATCAACCGCACCCGCTTTAATACTTGCGGCAGCTTGGAAAGGTTTCAAAGAAGAACGGATACAAGTAAGGTAGTGCGGGTCTCCAAAAGAATGAATTAGTTCACCTTTTCCATTAACGATTACTCCAAAAGTTACATGTATGCTTTCAGTAAAATCGCCTCGCGCAACTCTAGAAAGAATAGCCATTTAAATCAGTGAAGCAATGAAGAAACAAAACGAAATTTGTAACCCTTTTTTTGCAATTCAGGGATACGTTTTTTCAATACAGCTAACGTATTTTTCTTCACATGACCTATTCCAATAGCCACACCATTTTTCTTAGCTGATTTTGCTAACTCATCTACTTGATTATTAATATCGTTAATATTTTCGCTATTATCTAAAAAAACTTTTCGCCTTGCAGTTGAAACACCTAATAAAGACATTGTTTCTTCCGCTACAGTATTTTTGGTGGTTCGACTATCTAAAAAATATTTTGTTTTATCTTTTAATACATTTCCAATAGCCGTCATAACTCTGCGATCTTCCGTTGCTTTTGACCCTTGGTGGTTATTCATCCCGATAGCTTGTGGAATTTGTTTAAATGCATTTTTTATGCGTGAAATAATTTCATTATCTGGCTGAGATGTCATTATAATAAAATCTTCTTCACCTTTAGTCCTTATATGTGATTCCATAGGCATATGAATAATAATTTCAAACCCAGCTTTTTTAATTTCTTCTCCCATTAGGCTGCTATATCGATGCCCGGGAATTACAGCATACGTCATCGGAGTTTTAAAATCCAAAAACCCATCAGAAACTGCATCATTTCGATAGCCAAAATCGTCAATCACTAAGCCAATTGTACCTTGATAAGCAATTTTTTTCCTCTTTTTAACTATTTTCTTTGGCTTCGGAGATTTTGCTTTTAAGGCATCATCAAGCTCCGTTAATAATTGTTCGTTTTCTAAGTTAAGCCGCTTGATTTCTTGGTTTTTTTCTTGAACAGTATTTAATAAAAATCCAGCAAGAAAAATTAGCGCAACAATAATACCTAATTTGATATCAATTTTATTCATGGCAAAAGAATGTAAAAGTCAAAAATTTGAGGGGTCCCAATATTTTGCGAACCTAATTGAATAGCATAGTGAAATCCATATAATCCTGATCGCCAACCAATTCCACCAGAAATTGACTTTTCGTTTTGCGAGAAAATAGCGCTTGCTTGAAATAGTATGTTTTTCCATTGAATTTCATTGCCAAAATTGAATAAACCCGTTTTTGGCAAAAAGGCATATTCAACACTTGTAAAAAACGTATTTGAAAAAGAACTGAAATTGGACTCCCAAGAGAAGCCGCTTAGTAAACGAATCGGAAGCGATGGCTCTTCAAGTAAAAATGAATTCATTTTACCTATATTAAGTAAAGATAAACCTAACTTTCCTTTTTTAGTAATGGGCCTCCAATAACCAAAATCCATAGCAAATCCGCTCGAGTTTTCCATGTATAGCGTCATATCCACCCAACGAACAGATAAACCAAAATGGTTTTCATTCGATTGAAAAGAGATAGCTCCATCTATCGACATCCCGCTTGCGGTATAAAAAGCTATTGGTTCAGTTTGTGGTTTATTTCCTCTTAATTCTAAATCATTTAAGCCTGAATAACGTAAATTAAATCCTCGAGTCATTTTTCCTTTTGATTGGATATAGCTTAAACTTGTTAAATCCAAACCGCCTAAACCGTTACCGTAGGAAAAATAAACTTCAGACCCAATAGAATGCGGTTGTAATAATGCCGGATTCCATAAACCATTTCTATTCAACAATGGATTCATTCCCAAGGCTAAGTCTGACGCAGTCATTGGAATGGATAAAAATTGTGTTCCCATACCTAATAGGCAGGAGACACTGATTAGCCATAATTTAGAAATGAAACGCATATGACATTATATGAGCTGTTTGCCCCGTTATATCCATTGAAAATGCATAATCTAAGCGAGAATCGTGTTCTTTAAATAACTTATAATCCATCCCGACACCACCGGAAAATCGATTATTACCATAACCGCCTCTTAAATAATACCGATCCATTAAAACATACTCTAGTCCAACTCGCGGTAAAATATCTACATAAGATTCATGGTTGGTAATAAAATTAATATCGCCCACAAATAAGAAATTTTTGAATATGTATTTTGAACCCACTCTGTATAATGTGGGGAATTCATCTTTATAAGGACGTCCCTCATCATAAATATCGCCTGTATTCCATTGATAATTTGAACTGATATCTTGAATCATAATTCCAATCGTTTGACCTTTTCCTGATTTAATTAGTATACCAATATCAAAGCCCAATCCAGAACCTCTTAAATCGCCATCATTAGTGGGGAGTTGATTTCGTAAAATTTTGAAATTCGCTCCAACGCTTAGCCAAGGTTTTATTCTTTGCGAAAATGTGATAAAAAAAGCATCTTCGCTTGTATTCATTATTTCCGTTTTTTCACCGGCTGAAGTTCTTCCTTGAATATCGGTTACACCCGCACTGAGCCAAGCAACGCCAATACCTGCAGTAGGAGGCAGGGGCGCGCTAAAACTGGTTACGGCTAGTCGGCGATCTAAAGATAATGTTTGATAATTAAAGCCCACTTGTTTGTCCGTATTAAAGGCTACCCAAGCTGGGTTATGGTACGCAGAAAACCCATGATCCATTTCAGCTGTAAAAGCACTTCCCATAGATGTAGATCTTGCCGAGGTTCCAATCCGTAAAAAACCGCCCGATAAGCCTGCATAATTTTCAGCAAAACTCGTTGAAACGAATAAGGATAAAAATAGAATACGTAATGTTAACTTCATTATTTCACCAGTATGAGTTTAGTCCAATGATTTTCAGGGGAACTGTTTTGTGACGATGCGAAATATAAATTAATGAAATAAACACCATTTGAAACAATTTGGCCTGCTTCATCTTTTCCATTCCATTTAATCGCACCCATGTCTGTCCGCCTATCATGCGTATAAGCATAGACTTTTTCCATCGCAAAATTATAGACACTAATTTCAACAATATTATTAACCATTTCGCCCAAGTGAAATCGGACAAACCCATCATTATCTAATTGATTATGATTGTAGGGCGAAAAAGGATTTGGATACGCATAAACTTCAGATGAATCATATTCGGCTCGATGAATTGCCCAAGATTCTCCGTGTAAATCTCCCGTAAAAGCTACGCCATCTGGTGTCCCAATCCACAATACCGTTGAATCTCGAAGATCCAAAGCAGATGTATAGACTGTGTTAGATAATATTTGCTCCATCGATAAATAGGATTTATCAATCGCAGGTGAAAATCGAGCCCAATTTTCACCATCTAAACTTTTCCATAAACCATTTGATGTTGATGCGAGAATTAAGGAATCTTGCGCTGTTACATTATAAACGCGCTCTCCTAATAAAGCCGCATTCCACGTTTCGCCCCCATCGCGCGTATAACTTAACCCTCTTTGTTCGCCAGGATCTTCTGCATTAACGGTCGCAGCCCATACAGTCACGAATCCGTTCCAATATTGTTTGGCTAAACTCACCACAAAATTACCTGACAATCCATCTTCCGGATAAGAGTAATGATCCCAATTCACACAATTATAACTCACATTATCAACGACCTCATCAACAATGATTCCGCGATTGACCCCATTTGCAGTTCCAGCCCATATAGTATCGCCATACGCTAAAACAGAAAAAGCCTTATGGTTATGATTCCCTCCATCCAGCGGATCCCTCGGGTTTAAGTAATAATTTTTTAAAATAGATTTACCATCAACAACAATAAAAGAATCGCTTTCACAGGTAGAAAGGTGCGCTTGATTATCCTGCGGTAATGGAACATTTGCCCAAACTTTATTGCTTAAATCATATCGTCTTAATCCGCCGGCCCAACTGGTAATCCATACATATTGATTGCCATTATTTGAATGGAACGTAGCGTCGTAAGTCACATTAGCCTGTGGGACAGTTACGGGTAATTGATAGAAATATCCTTGGCCAAATGGAACCAAAGTATCCGCCTGCTGATCTACCGGTTGAGATAAATATTCCCACTGAATTCCATTTGTATCTTGAGCGTTTGTTGAAAATACTAATCCGCCACCCATTTGGATGGTACCATCATCCGTGGCAATTGCGGCAAATAAACTGTCGCCCATAACAGTTATAGCTGAGATTCCCCCACCTGGGATGGTTAATGTTGTTGCTCCATTGGCAAGTGTATCCGATGCGGTATGATAGGTGTACATTGTATGTCCATCAAAGAGAGCCAGTCCACGACCGGTTCCGAGCCAAACCAATGAATCGCCTTGAAATTTTATTTCTGCCACAACATTACTGGTAAGCCCAATTTGGGTTGCGGAATCATTCATGGCCCTTTTTAAGGCAAATCGCGTTGGAATATCTTTTTGCCCAAAAATAAGGACAGGGAGAAATATCAAAAGAATAGCTTTTTTCATTCAATTACCTCCAAAGTTGCATCAACAGTTACAAATAATCCGCTCCAATCTTTCAGCCAAAAAGTAGCTACATAGGTTCCTAGCGGATTATCATAACCTATTGTAATCAGTCGCGAATAAACACCATCCCCAGATGTTAAATCCCAAATGGATGGATTATCTGTATCGTTTGGATATTGAGCCCCATCATCATACAATAAAATGGGATCACCATTATTAGCATAACTTCCATCTGGTTTTTTAAACAGTAAAAAACAGGATTGAATATCGCTTAGCCCGTTCGGGTCATGCGCTGTGACGAAAATACTGTCAATATGATATAAATTTTGCTCTGTAGGGCGAACCATTGTATCCGGAAAAGAAATAGAAAGAATCGCCGGTAAAAGGTTGCCTAATTCAGACGAATCAGAATATGACACAATTTCTGTTCCATATTTTGCAACAATCTTATAAAAGACTAATCCAGAATCAGATTGACTAATAACATTGGTAATTTCAGTAGAATCATTCGCTATTTTAATTCCATATATACCGTCATAGGATAAAATATCCCCTTTTATTCCCTCATCATTAAGCGCAATAGAATCAGCAACTCTAAGTGAATCAGTTCCAAACCATAGTACATTCACTTGAGACAATGAACTTCCCTCATAATTTTCTGCAATTGTAGAAGAAAAATATAATTTTTCTACATCTTGATGAAAAGTAAAATGGACTTGTGATATAGGAACACTGTCTTCAACAATTGGGTCTGTTCCGGGACACCCCATAAAAAGAAGAAACATTGTTGAAATTATCAGAACTCGCATAGCCCTGAATTTAGGGTTACCATTCATCATGAACCACCATCGGTTTCTTTGGAAAAACTATAAATATAATCTGTTAGTAACACGCCTACTTGTCCAAGGCTTTCAGCGGAACAATTTTCGGGCAAATCAGAATGGGTATGCCAAAAGTTTGCATAAGAATTTGGATAATTAAAATCAATAATATCTATGGCCGGAATTCCTGCATGCTGATAAAGCGGGATATGGTCATCATAAATGGCGTATCCAATCTTAGATTGAAAAGCTGGAAGATCTAATTCATGAGCTCGATTCCAAAGCCATTTAACTAATTCTCTATTTTGATTATAAGAATAACGTTCCATAGGTAATGTTAATTGAGCATCTCCAACCATATCAACAATGATCGCTTCATCGGGTTTTGGGATGGGAAGATGTTTAGCAAAATAATGCGACCCTTGCCCAAAAGATTCATTTATTCCAGGTATTCCTAAATCTTCACCATCAAGAAAAACGATGTTGACGCCAACGGGAGGCGCGTTTTTTCCCATTACTTGCATTAACTCTAACAATACAGCGACTCCGCTCGCTCCATCATTTGCCCCAATAATAGGTGATCTACGCTTAAACTTGTCCATATCCTCTTCTGCCCACGGGCGCGTATCCCAATGAGCTCCAATCATTATTTGAATGTCTGACTCTGGGTTAAACCGAGCAATAATGTTGACTAAATCGTACGTTTGATGATCTTTTTGTTCCGTATAAGTAAATGGTTGCAAAACAACATCATCAGAATGAGTTTCTGCTTCTTTAATTAAAAATTGTTTACACGCTTCATAACCATCTGATCCTGGGTTTCTTGGCCCAAAGTCACATTGTTTAACTAAATAATCAAAGGACCTATCTTCATCAAATGACGGACCACTTCCACCGCAAGTTTGTATCGCTAGACTTGAAATAACTAAAACAAATATTGTACTCAATTTCATATTTTTATCCTGAAATACTCATATTAACATCAAACCCAAAATCTCGGTCAATCTTTTTTCCGGTAGTTTTATTTTCATTTTCTCTGTATTCGTAAATAATACTTCCGCTCACCTTTGTGCTAAATTGATAAGATGCTCTAATTCCTGCTTTCCAATTATTGCTGAAAGCACCATCTTCTAAGTTGATTTTATCCCCCGACTTAAATTCTTTACTATTATTCATATCCAAATTCAAAGTGAAATTCATTGTATTCTTCAGATTTAAATCGCCATAATAAGGAATAGGTATTCGCATCCCTCCGCGATGGCTATAAGTCGTTGAAGATGTTACGCTCCAATTTTGTCTAATAGTTAATCCTGTTGGTAATTCTTCTAATGATTTATCTCTATTATGTCTAATATTCATAGATATACCTTTTTTAAGAGTCATATTGACACCAATTAATGGAGAAAACCCAGTCTGTATTTTTGAATTTCGTTCATAATCTTTATAATCATCTGCAAAGGTACCGAAGTTTAAGAAATTCATATCAGTAGGTACAATATTTTCAAACTGCCATTGTCTCGTTTCTTTCCCAGAATAATTATGTTCCAAAGATGCCGATTTTGCAATCCAGTTGAAAATTGGCATCTTTTCTACGCCTGAAATTCTAAAACTCCAACCCACAAATGGGAGTCCATTTTCTAGACGATCTCCATATGCAAAATAATCTCGCGTCATTGAACGTGTTTCAACGCCCGATCCTGATCGTGTCGTTGCAAAATTTTGCCCATAATTCATATTAATCGTTAAATTATTTGTTAGTTTTAAACCTGAGCGAATGGAACCGTCTAGTTTATGATCCCAATTACCAAAATTTGTTCCAACATCCGACGAATGCTCTAGTCCGTGGCTTGGGAGCCACCCAAATTTATAACCTGTCGGAACTTCTCCTATAATTTTATTGGCAGATCTATTTAAGGTTTCAGAATAACTCAAACTGATTGGATTAATTTTCCCAAATAAACCATGAACAAATGAGAGTAATTTATTTTCTTTTCTTTCTTTTTTCGGTTCTTCCTTTTTTTCAGGTGCTTTTTTTCGCGCTCCTGTTCTTCGTCTTCCTCCAACTCTTTTTGGTTTCTTTTTAGTTGGCGGTTTATATATTACTTCAAATAATTGAACGGGGGTTAGGGTCATGTTTGACGAAAATCTTAGCCCAGTCGAAATATCCTGACCTTCTAAGGATAAATTATCATTCCATCGATAATTAGCTGAATAATTAAAACTAGGTCGGAGCCAAGAAAATAGCGTCGGGGAAAAAGATGTATTCATGCTTTCTGTAATGGATGTGACATCACCCGGATCTAATGCCTTTATTGCGGAATATATATATCCGCGATAATCGTTTAATTTACTTTTCCCGGTCCATCCATATTTTGATGAAAGACTATTGGTTAATTTATAATCCAAATTCATCGTTCGATCTAAGCCAAAACTATAAGCATCATCAGAGCGCACACCTCTTCTTGTTTCATTCCAAGATAGTTTTTCTGAAAAACTCATATTTGTTTTAAAACTCGATGGCGTATAATAAAATTGAAATTCGCTGAATTTTTTCCCAACCATTGGTACTTTTTCCATCCATTTAAATGGGCGAATATAATTATCTCTTCCGAAGGGGATATTATAACCAATATTCCCAGAATATGTTTCACTTTGCTTGTCTAAATACGTAATGTCTGAAGATCGGGATCTTGCTGCGTTGAATTTTCCTTGAAGCTGATCAATGGTGTATTTAATTAATTTATTATCTGACTTATTTGTTTTTCCCAAAGAAATCCCCATAGACATGGATTCTGATTCGGATACAATTGAATCTGGGGCACTTTTTTCTCCAACCATAATGTCTTCACCGGGGAAATATTTTGGCCGATCAATACTTTTGCTCAATGATGCATTTAAGGGTAAAGCAAGTCCCCAAGACTTTGGCAAAAAACGATGTAGATCTAATCGCCCCGAAAAATTCAAATCTTCTGAATTGTTTGTACTTGAACTTAATCGCTCTTGAAGTCGATGATAATCCGCGTCTTGACGGCTATAGGTCATAGTGGCGGTGGCCAAATCAGCTAGCTTTAAAGATGATTGAACACGCATCGCCACACCTTTATCTTTTTTAACGCCACTTAATCGTAATTCATCTAGCCACACTTCACCCGAAATATCGTGTTCTGTTTTATTCTTAATCCCAACAGTAAAATATTGAAGGCGATTCAAGGCGGGTTTCCCTTTTATTTCTACTTTCTTTATGGGGAGACCATTTTCATCCGTAAAAATATATCGTTTTACATCAGCTGAGTCTAAAAACATATCTGTTTCACTAAGCTTTTTGATTGAAGTAGAATCTTGTTTCTTTAACGTGGATAGCCATTCTAAATCTAATTTCATTTCATTTCTTTTTCTATCTTCATCCCAATCTTTAAAAACTGATTGAGTAATCTCATAATAATCATCTCCAAGACCAAATTTGATAAAAAAGTCGATATCACTTGTTTCCGAATATTGATTCCACCCAATTCCCGGATTTCCATACAGATAAAGCTTTAAGAAATCATAAGAAAGGAAACTTCGTTTTTGGCTATCATTTAAATTGTATAATACTTTTGTTGCAGCACCACTATTGCGGGCGGGCAATTGATCAAATTTCAAAACCAACGATTGCTCTTTTGATCGTATTTCGTTTATGCGATCATATTCCCCCTTTACACCAATGGGTGGTACATAATCTGCATTGTCCTCGGTATTTATAACCGTAACGGCAAATACACTATCCGCATTTTCGATAGAATATCCAGTAGAATCTGTTGCTACGCCTAATTCTCGCCAATCATTTCCCACCATTTCAATTTTGGCAATTTCTAAGGCATGTAATTCTGAATCAAAATCTGATACAGAAATACGCATATTTCGAATATCATTCCATTCAATATTTTTTACTTTTCTAAAATGAGATAAAGGAACGCGAAATAATTTCCAACCTGTAAATTGGCCATCTTTTACTGTTTCTCCGGCAAGATACGTTGTGTCTGTTAAACCAAAGGTAGTTGAAAAATAATCATTCGTTTTGTCAATTAATTTCAATCCATCTAAATCTTCCGTGTCGGGGTATTTTCCACCTTCTTGAATACGTGAACCTGTTCCGTTTCCTTCTGTGCCATTTACTTTTGAATAATCGGTACTCCCCTCTTCGTAATGCCAATTATCCCCATTTGGATCGGACGGATCTATATCCGAGGCGTGGTTAATAAATAAAGTGTCATTTGTCGATAAATAATATTCATACGTTTCTGTTTCAAGACATCCACCCCATCCATCTTCTGTTTCGTCAAAACAACCATCTAAACCCGTATCTTCTTCTTCTTCTAAAAAACCATTACCAAATTGGAGTCCCTCTGGAATATCTTCCGTATTTAATTTTCCATTACCGTCTTTATCTTCACTTATTTTTCCTAAATCAATTGTTATATTGCCTGATTCTCCACGAAGCCATATTTCAAAAAATTTACTTTGTGTTTGGTCGTAATCTCCTGAATAAAGTGATGTGGTAACACCCGACCAAATTGAATCTTGAAGAACACCGTCTTGATGAGGGCGCTTTTGATATCGCAAAACTAATACATCCGTTGTTTCATTTCCTGCTCGAATTGATGTGGATTGATTTGGCCAAATATCACGCGTTCTATATTGAATATATGGATTGTACCAATAGAAACGTGCTCGATTTCGTTGTCCAAATTGGCGCGACCAAGTGCTATCTTGGTAAATAAGTGGCGCAGATGCTTCTTTCCAAAACCGTCTTTGAATTGATGGGGATGTTGTCCGTTTTGACCCTTCAAAATCATCAATAAAGGCAACGCCATTTTCATCGCCTGTTTCAGGATTGCTTATAGAATTAGGATTTGGCATTACCTGAGCAATTTCACCTTCAAGGCTAAAATTCGATATTTTCTCTGTTTCAATTAATGGCAGTTTATCTAAAAAGCGAGTCAACCCGCTTAGATCTCGTTCAAAACGTCCATTTAAATCCCAAATAAAGTTTCGCGTAGGTTCATAACCCACTTCTACTTTTTCATTAATGATGGATTGATTATAATAAAGCGCAGTAGCTCCAACAAAAGATTTATCGCCCAAATCCATTTGCGCTCGTGTTCCGACAATCGTCTTTTTATCAAATGAAACGATTTCATGTCTATCGTATAAAATTTTCAATTTTGCATTTGGATTATCCGCCGCGTCTCCAAGAAGAAAAATTGTTCCAGAAAAATAGTCAATCTGATAATCAATTCCCCGCTTAAGTGTTACACCATTTTGTATGACTTCTTCACTTCCATCCACAAGCATAAACCCTAGATTAATCGTGGAACTTTGATTACTATATTTTGCTTCTAATGCAAATCGATGATCCTGATTAATAAGGTTTCGATCGGTAGTTGTATAAGTTGCACCTGTTCCCAAGTGAGATTGTAATGCTGGCATAGTATTACCACCCATAAGAGAATCAGACGATACAAAGGGGTGTAAAGCGGGAAAAATAATTTCACCATCTCTTAGATTAACAATATTACCATTTTCAACATCAATTAATTCATCCGATATCCGTTCCTGCGAATCATTCAAACTATCCAGCCCAAATAAAGTGATGTAAGGGATACTTGTATTGGGATCTCGATCGCTTTCAGGCGTAACGCGTTTATTAATAATTCTAAATTCAAATCCTTCCGGTTTTATATTCGTCGTCCCAAGGTAATATACATTTTTAAACATTAAATCCCATGTTGGGTTATTAGGATGTGGTGATCTAGGTTTTAACATTTGAAGTGATAATTCTGTTTGCGTTGAATCCACTCCTTGGCCAACAACCAAGACTGTATCTCCATTTTGGTCAGCTAATACATAAGTACAACCTAAAATTTCTGTGGTGAGCATTTCGCGAAGTTGGATATATCCCAAATCATTATTAATGAAATATTGTACATCCCTTTCCATCCGAATGAAACTCCCTTCTTCATTATATTCAAGATACGATGAATCAGCTGCATTTGTTGCATCCACATATGCGGTCCCAATATTCGCTCCAGGATCATTGGTTTGATCCAGTTTATACAATTCAAAGTTTTTAACAACAACACTACCATCGCCCGCATTTATCCTATGGAGCCCATCAAACAATGGATAAAAAGATGGGATTGAAACAGGGTGGTATTGCGTCCCATCAAATGCAACTGTATCAGCGCCATTCCTAAACCACGGATGAATAAAAAAGTACCGGTTTTTGATAAAATCAGTATCTTTTATTTGTTGAGAATTTGATTGGGACCCACCTTCATATTCTAATCGTTCTTTTTTGGTTCTTTCAATAGATGCGATGGTTGTTATATCAATCGGTCCTAATTTTGAAATGGCTTTCAGTCCAAATAGCCCCTGATTTTTGCCAGAAAATGTCACATATTTTGTCGAAGGAAGAGAGAGAGAAATATTTCCAGCTTCTACCTTTTGAACTATATCATCTTCTGCCCCTTCATAGGAAATTCGAATATTGTTTTCCCAATCAAAATCACGTTCCGAATCCTGATCCATGGACACTGTAATTCGGTCACCAATTTTGCCCTGAACATTTAAATTTTGTTTTTGATCAAATTCCAAGTGTGTGTTTTGAGTTTGGTTCAAGCTTGACCGAACAAGCTCTTGATCTTGAAAAACCATCTTCCCAGACACATTTACATTACCACTTAATCGAAGTGAAGCGCGGCCTAATGCACCTAAATCCACTCCAACAACCTCAATCATTTGTCCGCGTTTTTTGCGATCATCCCCCTTTTTATCATCGTGGATAGATTCTATAAATTTGATATACCAATTTTGGTAATACATTTTTTCTAAATACCATTCGACCGGCATTGTTTGTGATAGGCGTAGTTGTTTCCCATCAATGAATTCGGAGAATGTAATTGTTTCCCAATTCCGATCTAATTCTATTTTGAGTGCATATTCATCATATTTGATATTTAGTATCCCTAATGGAGATGTTAAGGAGTCATATGCCAAAGAATATAGTGGAAATATTTTTGGAAATGGGTTCGATACATATTGGGTACGAGGGATGTATCTTGCTAAATGGGAGCTTTGCCCTTCAGTACGATTAGAGTCCAGCGACTGAGAAACGAGCCCATTTAGACATAAAAAACCCGCAAATCCTAATTGTAAGATCCGTCGGGCAGTTGATATTTTGTTTATTTTGGTTTTCAAGATTCGATCTTGTTCAGTTGTTATCTATTTTTTATTCAGACTCCTTTCTTTTTATTTTTGAATTCACTATTCAAAATAGTGGTAATCTTTTTTACCGCTTTTCCGCGATGGCTAATTTTATTTTTTTCTTCACTCGACATTTCAGCAAATGTCTTTCCTAACTCTGGGACATAAAAAATTGGATCATAGCCAAAGCCACTTTTTCCAAAAGGTTTATGTGTAATCATACCTTGTATGAATCCGTCCACCCATAGTTCCTTACTTGATGTAACAAATGCAATAACCGTTCTAAAAATAGCATTTCTTTTTACGTCATCAATATGTCCTAATTCAAAAAGCATTTTATTTACATTTTCGGTATAAGTTGCATTTTCTCCCGCATAACGAGCCGAATAAACTCCAGGAGCGCCATGCAAGTAATCTACTTCTAATCCTGTATCATCCGCCAAAGCAGGAAACCCCGTTATTTCATTCACCGTTCTGGCTTTTAATAATGCATTTTCCAGCAGCGTTTTTCCCGTTTCTTCTATTTCACCCACTTGAGGAAATTCATCTAATGTTTTAATAATCAGACCCAATCCACCTAAGGCGGAAGAAAGTTCTTCAACTTTGTGGCGGTTATGTGTTGCCAAAATGAGTGTTTTCTCGTGTGACATCCTCGGATCACTAAGGGAAAAATGCCGGGGAACATAGGGTGATTATAACATTAGAACAAGCATAATTCTAATTCAGTGTATTTCTATAAGTTTGAGTTTGCTTCACCGATTTTCGGCGAGTAATTTCCACGCGCTTTTTTAAAGGGAATTCTAAACCTTTTGTAGATACGTAGTTTCAACATTCACTACTGATTCTATATTTAAATTTTACAGCAATGCTGTATTGTGGCTCGGTAGCTCAGTTGGTAGAGTGGTCGGGCGCGTATCAATCCAGCATTCACCGTCGACAAAACACCCTAAATTTAACCCATAATTCCTATTGTTCTAATTACCCGCTGACATTTCCCGGT
>Ga0114933_10000568_pt1 | contig 44888 bp, 44 predicted proteins | sample 4SBtaG_FD_89691 | JGI IMG/M metagenome (GOLD analysis project Ga0114933, IMG submission 89691) | Deep subsurface microbial communities from Kolumbo volcano to uncover new lineages of life (NeLLi) - 4SBTROV12_W25 metaG | ecosystem: Environmental > Aquatic > Marine > Volcanic | place: Kolumbo... | reverse complement strand
TCAGGTTTTAATAGACAGTCTCAACCCTCAAAACCTTGCCAATACGGCTTGGGCTTTTGCTACGCTGGGGATTCGTGATGACGCTCTCATGAGAGCTATCTCGAATAGGGCTCAGGTTTTAATAGATAGGTTCAACCCTCAAGACCTTGCCAATACGGCTTGGGCTTTTGCTACTCTGGGGATTCGTGATGACGCTCTCTTGAGAGCTATCTCGAATAGAGCTCAGTTTTTAATAGACAGGTTCAACCCTCAAGACCTTGCCAATACGGCTTGGGCTTTTATGGTATTTATTGCAATTTCGGACGAAGCATCAGCTGAAAACACCTCAAAACTAATAGATAATATAAACTTTATAACTAACGATATAAAGTCTTTTGAAAAAGCAGAAATAGCCCATGTACAGATCTTCCATCAAGTCATGCATTTCTTCAAATCTCGAGGCATAAAACCATCTGATCACTTTAAAGCCCTGATAGGAGGAGTCCAAGATCGGATTGATGGAGAACAAACTCCAGAATCTTCAACTCTCCATAAAAAGGTAGCTACAACCCTTAGCAAACTAAATATTTCCTATCAAAGTGAAGTATTAGTAGGAGGATATTATGTTGATATTCTTCTAGATGATTCTAAAGTTATCATTGAAGTGGATGGACCTTTTCATTTTGGAACAGACTGTAATGGAAACAAATTTCCACTAGGTCACACTTTGTTAAAAAGAGATGTATTAAAAAAGTTGGGATACCAAGTCATTTCCGTCCCCTACTGGGATTGGGATGGTAGAAATTCGGATCAACATAAAGAATATCTCCAAGCTCTTCTTCGGACCTAGGTATTACGTTACTGTGCGCGGTAGAGTTCCAGTTTTTTGATCTCCAAAATAGTATTTTGCTAAAATTTATCAAAAAAATGGAAGTAAAGCACTTTCCCCATGCTTTGCCCAACGAATCACTAGATAAGAAAAGTTAAGTTTTGATAGTATTGTTATTTGGTTCATCATTTACGAGGAAAACTTCTATGTTACGTTCTGTAATCGTTCTATCTTGTCTTTTACTCTTCACTTCTTGCAAAAATAATTCTCCAGAAGAGTTCACCCATTACTACGAGGATGGAAGAGCAAAGCCAGTTGTAGCTATTGCCCCCATCATCGATTCTACAATGAATGATTTTTCTTGGAGCCTCTCCGATGAGTTTAAATCTCTTATTTTAAATAGAGCTTCTAAAAAAGGTTCCCTCTTTATCAAAAATGATCATGAAAATTTTATTCCTTCATCTGAAAATCCCTTTTCTGAAGATATCTCATGGGTGAAAAAAGAATATGCTCCCTTTGAATTTGTCGTATTTTTAGAGCTTATGGAGCACGAAAAAGTACCGATTCAAAAAACTAACTATCACGCAAATACATCTTCTAACCTAAACATTTCCTTTCGTATTCGTGTGATTGACATAAGATCGAATGAACCGAAGGTCGTTTTACAAGAGGTTGTTAAAGACTCTTTTTACGTCGCTAGGAATATCGCTCCAGCGGATTATGACGTAGTTTCATGGGGAACAGATGACTACTCTGCAACACCTATGTCTACTTCGCATATTAAAATCACAAAAGAGGTTGTAGAACGCATCAATGACTACATCCTACTTGCAAAGAGCAGGTGGAATGGTTGATTTTCCTCTTGGTTGGCAGTGGAATGCAGAAGCTAAAATTGCCATCTTTTTTGGACTCATCGCAGCTCTACTGCTTGCAGTTGCCTATTTCAAAGGGTTCTTCAACCTTCCAAAGGAAAATGAAGAGCCCCCTCTAAATCTACTTCACGTTCTCTTTGGTTTTCTCGTCTATCTCGGTCTTGCTATACTTATTTCTGAAATCGATCATCTTTGGATTCGTCCTACAGATGATATCTCTTCAAAAATTTCTATCGTGGGCCTGATGAACTTTTTCAACCAATCAGCCTGCCTATTAGTTTTTTTCCTTTTTTTTAAATTTGCTCAACCTAAGACGGGCAGATATATTTGGAAAACGGGCACGTTTCCCTACAAATTTGATATTGTGATAGGTCTAGCTACTTGGATCATAGCTTTTCCGCTTGTGATCTTTTTCAATGAAGCATTTGAAATTCTTTTAGAAGTTGTTTTCCATGTAAGAGAACTTCCTGAGCAAACGGCGATCCAATATGTCAAGATGGCTATGGAAGAGCCTGGAAATCTAGTTATGGCTATCTTTTCCATTGTCGTCCTAGTTCCTATTGTTGAAGAGTTCCTATTTCGAGGGCTTTTGCAATCATGGTTTAAAAAGTGGCTAGGGCCAAAAGCTGCCATTCTCGTCTCCTCTCTTTGCTTTTCTCTTTTTCACTTCTCCGGGGCGCAAGGCGTCTCTAATTTTTCCATCTTAGCATCCCTTTTCATACTCGCTCTCTTCTTGGGATTTATCTACGAAAGACAGCGCTCATTGATTACTCCTATAACCCTTCACTCCATATTCAACCTTATCAGCATCATAAATCTTATTTTCTTAAAAGAGTCTGCAATATGATCAAGTGTGAAAGTTATGGCATATCCGATATCGGGCTTGTTCGCCCCAACAATGAAGATTGCTATCTCGCCATGGGAAGATATCATTTTTTTGCTCTCGCAGATGGCATGGGAGGGCATAAAGCAGGTGAAGTTGCCTCAAAAGAGGCACTTGACTCTCTAAAAGCATCCATAAAAGAGATTATCCATCCACAGAAAAAGGCTAAAATCCCTAGCCAAGATTTGATCTATCATTTTAGATCTGCAATCGAAAATGCGAACAACAAAGTCTACAAAATGAGTCTAGATAAAGAAGAGTTTAGAGGCATGGGCACGACTCTTTGCTGCCTATATATCTACGAAGACTCGATGATCTATGCGCATGTTGGAGATAGCAGAATCTACCGCTATAGAGAGCGTGAGCTCAAGCTACTAACAGAGGACCACTCTCTTCTTACTGAATGCAAACAAAACCCTAGAACGTACAAGCATGTTCTCACAAGAGCGATTGGCACGCATGTTAACTCTGAGCCAGATATTGCATCCGCTACCCTACAAAAAGATGATATCTTCTTTATGTGCTCCGATGGTCTCTCCGATCTTGTCACTCTGCATGAGATGGAGGCAGTCTTGCAAGAGGAAAAAAGTTTAAAAAAAACAGCCTCTAAATTAGTCGAAATGGCAAAAGTTAAGGGCAGCCACGATAATATCACCATTCTTTTCCTGCGTATCAAATGAAATCAATCTACCTAGATAATAACGCAACTACCCAGCTAGACCCCAGGGTGCTTATTGCAATGTACCACCACAAGGGGCCTCTTAACCCCTCCTCTGTCCACGCATTTGGAAGAGAGGCTAAAAGTCTCCTTACAGATGCTAGAAGAAAAATCGCCGACTATCTCGGGGTAAATCATCTAGAAATCATTTTTACGTCCGGCGCAACGGAAGGCCTCAATAGCGCACTATTTGCTCTTGCACATAAGGGATCACTCATTACAAGCAACATCGAGCACTCTGCCATCTATGAAACTGCTCTTCACCTGAAAGAAAAAGGCACAAATGTCCACTTTCTCAAATCCAATGAAACGGGTCAGATCTCACCTGAAGATCTCGAAAAAGCGATTGATTCTTCTACCTCTGCTATCGCTCTTTCTGCCGTTAATTCGGAGACCGGTGTGAAAAATGACATCGAGGCTTTTGGTGAGATCGCTAAAAAACATCAGGTACCTCTCATCATTGATGGGGTAGCTCTCATGGGAAAAGAAGAGTTTGAAATTCCTGACGGAGTCTCCGTTATGTGCTTTAGCGCGCACAAATTACACGGTCCTCATGGAACAGGATTCTCTTTTGTTCGATCAGGAGTAAAACTTGCACCCTATCTCATAGGCGGGGGACAAGAATTTTCAAAAAGAGCCGGCACTGAAAATCTTGAAGGTATTTTAGGCATGGCAGAAGCGGTCCACCTTCTGAAAGAGGAATTACCCGAAAAATCCCACCAAATGGAAGATTTACGTGATCGTTTTGAGCTAGCCTTAATGAAGTCGATGGATATTACCATCAATGGAACGGGGCCGAGAGTCTGCAATGTCAGCAATATCTCTTTTAAAGATATCGATGGGGAGACCCTTCTGATGAAGCTTGATCAAAAGGGTGTTGCCGTCTCCCACGGCTCTGCCTGCGCATCAGGTGCGCTTGAACCATCTCGCGTACTTCGAAACATGGGAATAGATCATAAAAGGTCGAAAAACTCTCTGCGTATCTCTCTTTCAAGGTTCACCACGCGTGAAGAGATCAAGGAAGCTGTTCGCATCATTAAATCGATTTGACCGAGAGCGTTTTTGCACCAAAGAGGCTGGGTTCAATCACTGTAATTTGAAGACCTTCCTCTTTAATCCAATCCCCTTTTGCGGGGTGATGCTCGAGGATTTTGGTTATATATTCACTCAAAGTTTCTACCCCTTTGAGCTGGAGTTTTGTCTTAAATTTTGCATTAAATTCAGAAAGTAGCATCTCTCCCAATACTGTCTTTTCAAAATGAGCTCCGCTCCCCTCTTCATCAAAAGTCCAATGCTCCCCTCTCTCCTCTCCAAATAGCTGATCTATGAGCTGATCTAATGTGAGAATGCCAACAGCGCCGCCTGTTCGGTCGACAACGACTGCAACACTTTGATTGTTTCTGCGAAACTGCATCAAAATATCTGTCACTTCTTGTTCTTCTGTGATAAACCAGGGCGGCTTCGCAAAATCAAGAACTTTTCTTGTCTCATTAAGACGAAGTACATCCCTTGGGTAGGCAATGGCAACGATGTTTTGAATGTGATTGTGATAGATAGGAATAAAAGCGGAATAGTTTAAGCTTAATATCTGCTTCATTTCAGATAATTTTGAGGGAGATGCAATCGCCTGACAAGATCCAATGGGAAGCATCACCTCTTTTGCTCTTTTATTCTTTAGAGTGAAGAAATTACTGACGACGCGGTTCAGTGAATCGACTTTTTCTTCCTCCTCTTCGAAAGCTTTTTGAATCTCCTCCCTAGATAAGAAAAGAGGGACATCATACTTCCTGCCTAAAATACGTTGAAGCAGATGGTTCAATCCATCGATCACCCAAATGAGCGGATAGAGCAATTTCGATGTTACATAGACAACTGGAATGTATAGAAAAGCAACATGTTCTGAATACTTTCTCGCAGCAAACATGGGAGCAAGCTCACCAAAGATTAGAACAATAATAATCTGAGTAAAGGGAGCAAAATCAGGGTTTAGATCTATAGACTCGTAGAATTTTCGGGAAAATTCTGAACCAAATTGCAAGAAAGTATTAATCGCAATGAGAGTCGTGCCAAAAAGCCTGGAAGGTTTACCCAAAAGACTATTTAGCCAGATTCCCAAGCGCTTATTCTGGCTGACATAATAGTGAAGCCTGACCTTATTGAAAGAGACAGCTGCCATCTCAAACATCGAAAAGAAGCCTTGAAAGATGACGCACAAGAAAGTGAAGAGGAGAAAATAGCCCCAAGGTGGCATTATTTTTTACCCCCCGAATATAGCTTTCTTATATAGACCCTTCGTACGCGGTTAGGATCTGAAGATAAGACATAGAAGAGAAACTCATCGGTTACATATTTTGTTCCTGTCTGAGGAATATCCTCCAGCTGCTCTGTCAGCCAGCCGCCAATTGTAACCGCGTTTGATTCACTCTTAAGCTCGTAACCAAAAATATCTTCAAACTCAGAAAGCTCAAGCTTACCGCTTGCTATGATGACATCTTTGCCCGAAGTGGTATATCTACTTTTCTGATCTCTTCTATCTACAATCTCACCTACCACTGACTCAATAAGATCTTCCTGAGTGACTAGCCCTGAAATTGAACCATACTCATCAACCGCAATAGCAAGATTTTCTTTCCTCTCACGCAGCTGTTCGTACAAGCTCCATGCTGGCATTGATTCAGGCACGTAGAATGGTTTTCTCACAATTTTCCTCAAATCTTCCGGAGTCTTTATTCTCTCGGAGTAGAAGAAAAGCCTTCGAACGGAGATAATTCCGATCATTTTTTCGAGTCCCCCATCACAGACTGGGACTCTAGATACTTGATCCTCCACTAACATGCGATGAAGGTTATCGAGGGGATCCTGAATATTATAGAAGAGGATCTCCTCTCGTGGTCTAATATGCTCTTTGAGAACTGAGTGCTTAAGGTCGAGATAGCCTTGTATCAGCTCGACCTCCTTCTCTTGCATAACTCCTTTAGCTTTAGAGGTATCTAGGATATGCTCCAGTTCATCCGGTGAGACTTCTTTCTCTTTTTTTAAAAAGAAGAAAAGAAAGCGAGAAATCATACTCGTAAGCTTTGTAAGCGTCCTTCTAATCGGTCCCAGGATACGCTGAATAAATGCGAGGAACGGAGTCACTTTGTAGGCTACTTGCGTATTATTGGGAAGTGCTAGCGATTTTGGGATAATTTCCCCAAAAAGAAGGGTAAGAATAAGAGGGAGGCCCACTTTAAACACCCAGCTAGATGCCTCACCAAAAAGAGAGGAGACTGTATTTTGAACAAGAATATTAGAGAAGACATTCATCATCATAATGGTGACGAGAAGCTCTCTTGGCGACTGAAGAAGTCGGTAGATGAGCTTTCTTCTCGTGTCTGTAGAGCTCTTGTAGCTTTTTACAGTATAACTAGGGATAGAAAAAATTGCTGTCTCAGATCCAGATAGATAGGCTGAAAAACAGATTAGTACGATAAGAAAGCATATAGTGAGTAGAATCATATCACTCTTTTACAAAATGCACTTTCATAAATCCCTCAGGTACAACGCCGAGTTTTCTCATGAGAACCATTTCTATCCAGACAGGGTCACTATGTGAATGAATACGGAGAGTGAGATCTTCTTTTTCATTATGAGAAAGAGCTCTCTCTTTCACATACTCAGAAAACCTGTACTCAAGAGCACAAATGGTATGCATCTTCTTCTTCACAGCTTGATCGTAGACTCCGAAACAAGATACAAAGAAAAGTATCACCCACCATGATCTTTTTATGCAGACGTCAAAAACTTGACCCCATAACGTCTTCATAAATCTATTTCCCCCTGACTCAGTCTTCCCATATTCTGATTTTATTCGCCAGTTTAAACCATTGGATAGGTCACATTTGTCTGTGACATATACTTACCTTTTCGATCTTTATAAGAGATTTCACACTCCTCTTTCGCTTCAAAAAAGAGCACTTGGGCCAGGCCCTCACCTGCATAAACTTTTGCAGGTAACGGAGTTGTATTGGAAATCTCCAAAGTCACATGACCTTCCCATTCAGGCTCGAAGGGAGTCACATTGACGATGATGCCGCACCTTGCATAAGTAGACTTCCCAAGGCAGATCGTCAGAACATTTCTCGGAATGCGGAAATATTCAACGGATCTAGCAAGCGCAAAAGAGTTGGGCGGAATGATGCAGGTATCTGCATTGATATCCACAAAGGAGTCTTCATTAAAGTTTTTCGGATCGACCACTGTATTGTAGACATTGGTAAAGACTTTAAATTCGTTTGCAACACGAAGATCATAACCATAACTAGAAAGTCCGTAGCTGACAACACCTTCTCTTACTTGGCCCTCAATAAAAGGCTCAATCATCTTCTTCTCTTTCGATTTTTCACGAATCCACTTGTCTGAAAGTAGTGCCATCAATCCTCCAATACATTTACATTTCGATCGCAGTTCAAATATGTATAGCTTTTGAATTCCTTTTCTTGCTAGAGTTTTTAATATAAAATCCCCTTCTAGGAGAGAAAAAAAAGTGGAAGAAAAAGGATTTATAGACTCCTCCATGGTAAAGCCAGATTCTGTTTTTGAGAACCCTTTGAGGCCGGTTGCCTTAAGTGAGTTTACAGGACAGAAAAATGCTCTTGATCGACTGCACATTTTAATCAACGCTGCAAAACAAAGAAATGAAGCTCTTAACCACATTTTATTCTCCGGACCTCCAGGACTGGGAAAGACGACTCTCGCCCAAATCATTGCCAAAGAGATGGGAGTACAAGTCACAATTACATCGGGACCTGTGATTGAAAAAGCAGGTGATTTAGCAGGCCTTTTGACAAACCTGAAAGCAAATGACATTATCTTCATCGATGAAATCCACAGGCTCTCTCGCAATATCGAAGAATATCTCTATCCAGCTATGGAAGACTTCAACCTCGACCTCATGATTGACTCAGGACCCAACGCAAGATCCGTGCCGATCAAGCTTGAGCCCTTTACTCTTATTGGAGCTACCACCAAATCAGGTCTATTAAGCAGCCCGCTAAGGTCTCGCTTTGCCTCACATGTCCGCCTTGAGTATTATGACGAGAAAAGCTTAACCACTATCATTAAAAGAACCTGCAAACTCTTAAACCTTGAATTCGATGAGAAAAGCCCATTTGAGATTGCCAAGAGATCACGCGGCACACCTCGCATTGCAAATAATCTTGTTAGGTGGGTACGCGACTATTGTCAGATTCATGGATCTGGTAAATTAGAGCTATCAGAGACCAGGTCTGCGCTTGATATGCTAAGGATTGATGAAAAAGGTCTCGATGAGATGGACAAAAAGATTTTGACTGTTATTATGGATCATCATAATGGCGGGCCTGTTGGCTTAAATACAATAGCTGCCACTGTAGGCGAAGAGCCCGAAACTCTTTCCGAGGTCTATGAACCCTACCTTATTTTGCAGGGGTTTATTAAGAGGACTCCTCGAGGAAGAGAGGTCACAACACTTGCATATGAACACTTAGAACGTAATTAAACGGAGCTATAAATGAGACTTTTACTTCTTGTTTTCTTAACAACAACTCTTTCCTTTGGATATGCTGCGCATTCCTTTCCTGCGAAAGACTCTGGCAGGATTGCAGTCTTGCTTCAAAAAGATGCCTCAGAAGCTTTATTAGAAGTGAAAGGCCCTTACACTATTTTCAATCCTAAAGATGGATCAAAAATTACCTCAGGACTTCTCGGAAAGAGATTTCTTGTTCACTCAGCTGCAAATGGCCTTAAATGGGGAGAAGAATTCCTCGGCATCTATCAAATCTACCTCCTTCCTAAATCTGAGAAAGACTCTGTTCTTGTAAATGGCATTCAATATGAGGGAGCTATTGCAATATTTCTCATCGATGGAAAAATCAACATTGTAAATGACCTGGGCATTGAGAAATATGTAAAATCAACACTCACCTCTCAATTCACCTATCCTCTTGAAAACGAAGTGATGTCGGCAATTGCAATCTTAGCTAGAACAGATGCTTACTTCCATGTGGAAAAAAACAAAAGCTCTATTTGGCATGTTGATGCTAAAGAAAATGGTTACTTCGGATCGGCCCTTAAGACGCCAGATTCGTTCATTGAAAAAGTGGTCGATTCTACGAAAGATTTAATCCTAGCTCATAGTAATCACGGAAGAAACCTTCCCTTCCCTGCAACATGGACAGAGCACAGCGCTGGCAAAACAGCCTCCTTCTCTGCAATTTTCAGAAAGGATCACCCTTTCATGGATCATGGAGTCGAGGCCTCTCACGCGAAACTCGATAAAACAGACTCAAGATGGCAGTTCTCTCTTTCCAAGAAGGAGCTAGCTAACCTCTTTTCTCTCCCGGAAATTAGGGCAGTAGAACTCTTCGTCGATAAAGAATCCAAAAGAGCCTACGCTGTTCGAATCACAGGTCCAGACTATCATGAAGATTTAAGCTTTTTTGATTTTCAAAAGAAGCTTGGAAAAGAGCGCCTCAAGAGCAATGACTTTGCAATTTCTGTAAAAGATCAAAGAGTTCTCTTTTCGGGTTTTGGAAAAGGCCACGGCGTAGGGCTTTGCATCTACTCCGCATCTGCCATGGCTCAAAATGGAGAGAATGCGCTCAAGATTCTATCCAAGTTTTATCCAGAGACCTTTCTCCTCAATCTATCAGCAATTCCTGGGTCTAGATCTGTAAAATAGTAATTGTTGATTTATTGAGAAGAAAGAGTTAAAATATTAGAGATTTTTCTACTGGGGCCCTTATAGAATAAAGTGCTTCGAACCAGGTCAGGACCGGAAGGTAGCAGCCTTAAGAAGAGAGCTTTATGCTATGAGTCAGCTCCAGTAGTTTTTTTTTCAAATTCTCTGAAACTTACCTCTAAATTTTTTACTTCACGCCGAAGAGCTCCTTCCGCATCGATCTCTTCCTTTTCCGCTTCCATAATGAGATCCAGTAGCTTTTTTCCAAACGCACTCTCTCTATCTTCTTTCCCCTTACTATCAAGAATAAATTTGGGCCTTTTTGAAATTTTGCCAATCATTTTTTGAGCTTTTTGGATTAGCGGCATCGTTGGCGGAATCCCATCTAAAAGGCTCTCTCTTTTCTCATGCGCCTTCTCTTTTCCTTTGATCTCCTCCCAATGCACCTTCAGCTCTTCAATCGACTCGATTGCAAGATCCGAAAATACGTGCGGGTGGCGTCTTACTAGCTTCTCTCTCAGTGTGGTGATGACATCTTCTAGTGTGAAATGCCCCTCTTTTTCAGCAATTTTAGCGCAAAAAACAACCGTATAGAAGAGGTCTCCCAACTCCTCAGAAATTTTCCCACTCTCCTCACTGTCTATTGCCTCTATAACTTCATGAACCTCTTCAAGAAAATAGGGCTGCAGGGTTTTAAAAGTCTGTTCGATATCCCACGGGCAGCCATTTGGCCCCATTAAGATGTTAGAAACCTCGATTAAATCATCCATCTCTTTCATAAAAACTCCAATTTTTTGAGAGCAATTATCTATCCATGAGCCCCTGTGTGTAAAGGGATATTTTCACGCGTGACAAGAATAATTTTTACTTGATAGAAAAAAAACCTTGTCATATTGCGCAGAAATTAATACAATCTAAACAATTTTTTTACGGACCGAATCACTGGCCTCGCTGAGCTAATATAAACAAAGTTTGAATGCATCGTTATAATTTACATTTAACTGTACATCGAATATAATATTTATTAACAAAACAAACAAAATAGTTTTTATTATGGTTCCAGCAATACCCGCCGCCGCAGCCCTCCCAAGAATAAATGAGGCGCCCGTTAGACCTGACGTCTCTGTTCGCTTTGAAGCTCAAAGGCAAATCTTTGCAGAGAAAGCAGCCCAATATGCAACAATCACTCTTGCAAACATGCGCTGCTTTAATTTACCTGACGACACTGAAACTCTTAATATACTAAAAGATGTCCCTGCTGGCGGAACTGTTTGGCAAGCCTACTCTAGAAACTTTACCCGCATCTACACTAGTCAGTATGGAGATACTCCCGATACTCTCTTAGGAAAAATCGCCTACAAAGTAGTGAAGCAGTGGCGCTATGTGCGCTCTTTTTTCATTATAAAACTACTCCAAAATTTTCTTGCTGACGTTATCAATGATTTCTCTTTCAATGCAATCTCTGCTCTAACAGAGGGACTAGGTGACCATGAGAAAGACTTAACTCAGCTAATCGACGCTCTTGTAGAAATCGTAGGCAACCACTTTCAAAAATATACCCACGCATTACAATCTTATAGAGGCGAAGAGTTAGACGGCAGCTTTTCAGACCATGCTGTAGAAGAGATGAAAATGATTGGTAGGCACACTCAAGAAGAGATCCTCTCTGACTTTACTAAGATTGTTGCAAAATTCCTGCCAGATTTTAAACCCCTTCAACACATGCGAAAAAGCCAATACTTTTTGAAAAGACTCGTTGGCTATATATTTCTTCCTTTCGACCTTTTCTTCAGCGTTGTAGTAGGCACAGTCGCTCGTAAGGCTATTCTTCCTAAATTAACCGACCTACTATTAGAAGAAGGCGCAAAAGCTACAACTAATAATCCCTTTAGCTTCGCTATAACCTCTTCTCTCATTGAACAGCTGGAAGAGCTAGTTCCTACACTTAAGTTACAAGCTTCAGGAGCAGCCCCCATTGAAGATGCTAAAGCAGGTGCAATGGGCTATATAAGTGAGGGAGCCGTACTTGGCATCAAAAATATCGCAAATAATCTTATGAGAGTGATGGCACTTAGAGCAGACCTTGCAAATGCAGCTCATAAAAAGGATGATAAAAAACAAAAAAGCTTCATTGAAAGACAAGTCTTAGCTGGCATGGAAGTTAGCATTAAAGACCTTACTCACCTCGGCCTTAGAAGTCTCACTAATGAAAGACTTCAAGACCTTTTAGAAAAATTCCTTACATCAACCAACCAATATTGGAATGCCGCGGATGGGCCCGATGTTGAAGCTCTTAATGCAAAAAGAGATGAACTATCCACACAAATGGATGAAGTTCTTCTTCTTTCTGTGCAAACTGCCTTGAGAAAAAAATTAAAAGGTGCAAATCCTAGACTTGCTGGTGGTGGTATCTTGGGATCTGCGGCTGCTATTGCGGGCGGAATTGCGGGCGGACCATTAGGCGCAGGTTTGGGACTTGCTCTCGGCGGTCTCCTTGGAAGAAAAAGTGTAAAAGAAATAGAGAGAACTGCTCAAGGGATCACACGAGAAAATGTTGACCAACTTTATGGTGCTGTTCACGAGCTAGGCCATACACAATGTGCAGCATTAAATGCTATGGAAGTTGCTAATCAACGTTTATTAAGAGTTTAATCTTTGAGCGTTACATCTCTTAAACTAGAACATACTTCGACTGTCTACGTCATCTCAAATAATCGAATCCTTCTACACTTTCATGAAAAGCATCAGAAATGGCTTCCGCCTGGCGGACATGTACATACAGATGAACTCCCCACAGAGGCTGCCATTCGTGAAGTCAAGGAAGAGACCGGTCTTGATGTTAAACTGATTGAAAAAGAAAATCTTCTCATCGATTTTCCCCACGCAAAAAGTGTTCTGAGACCCTTTCTCTGTCTATTAGAAAATATTCCTGCACATGGGACAAAAGAAGAGCATCAGCATCTAGATCATATCTATCTAGCTGAGCCCGCGAGTGACAACACTCCCTACCCTGAATTTTCTTGGCTATCTCTTGAAGAGATTGAAAAATTCAAGGCAGGAATAAATATATTTGCAGATACTGTTGAAGTAGCTAAATTAATCTTAGATTAATCTACCACTTTCTTTCGTGTCTGACTTCCTTTTGGTGAGTCTTTTCTGGACACTTTTTTGGATCTGCACATTTTCTATCATTTTGATCACATGATGATAGACCTAGCATAAAAGCTGCTGACATCATGAAAAATAATACTCTTTTCATTTTATTTCTCCCCTTTTTGAAAATGAAGACACCCCTCCCTTAGAAGGCCTGGTCCTCTCTAAAACTACGTGTAGAATTTTATTCCCTTTTTTTACAACTTTTTTTTGACAGCGATTCCCAATTGAAGTATTTTCGTAGGATGGAAAAACGAAAAGCTCTTTTTATTGCGGCCACAGGCCAGCACGTTGGTAAAACGACTACCTGCTTAGGCCTACTATCCGGTCTGAAGAAGAAATATGCCGATGTCGGTTTCATGAAACCCGTCGGACAGGAACATGTAGAAGTAGATGGCATCCGAGTAGATAAGGATGTTGTTCTCTTTAAAAACTACTTTCAACTGGAAGCAGATTATAAAGATATGAGCCCCGTTCTCTTTCCCAGAGGCTTTACTAGAGACTATCTAGATGGGAAAATTAATGAAAATGATCTCTCGCAATCAATTCAAAGCTCCTTTTCCCGCATTTCAAAAGCCCCTTTTACCGTTGTTGAGGGAACAGGACATGTGGGTGTCGGCTCCATTGTAAATCTTGGTAATGCTCAGGTAGCAAAGAGCCTTAATCTCGATGTTATCATTATAGCATCGGGCGGACTTGGCTCAACCTTCGATGAGCTTGCTCTCAATAAGATTCAATGTGATCAGGCCGGCGTCAACATCGTGGGCGTTATTTTGAACCGCGTGCTTCCTGAAAAAATGGACATGATAAAAACCTACATGCAAAAAGCGCTTGATAGGTGGAATATTCCCCTTTTAGGTTGCATTCCTTACAACCAATTTCTAAGCACTCCTTCTTTCGAAGACTTTAAAAACCTCCTAAAAACAAAGCTGCTCTCGGGAGAAAAGCACAAGCTTCGCCACTTTAAACATATGCGCCTGGTAGCTACTTCTGCCGAGATTTATCGCAAACTCATCATCCCCTCTCAGCTAATTATCACCCCCGCATCGAGAGAGGACATCGTCCTTACTACGCTCACAAAATTCTGGGATATGCAAATTACCAACCCTGATGAAAATTTAGAGTCCGGCATGATATTAACAGGATCAAAACCCCCAAGTGCAAAAATCATCTCTGAGCTAAAAAAAGCAGATATTCCTGCCCTCTATGCTCCTTTAAGCAGCTACGATACAATGCAAAAGCTGGGCTCTTATATTGCAAAAATTCAGGCGGGTGATTTAAAAAAGATTTTAAAAGCGATACACGTCGTAGAAAACCATATCAATTTTGACCACCTATGCGATCTAATCAACTAAAACATCCCAAAGAGCTTTTCATCTTAGCTCTTACAGAGATGTGTGAGCGTTATGCTTTTTGGGGAGTAGGAAATCTGCTCGTCCTTTATATGGTACAGCACTATGATGCATCTGCTGCTTCTGCTGCCAAAACTTATGGCGTCTTTGCGGGATTTGCAGCCTTCCTCCCCCTATTAGGTGGATATCTCGTAGATAAGTGGAACTACCACTACCCCCTATTTCTGGGAGCCTTGGTCAATTCCATAGGTTGCTTTATGATCGCTCTTGGAAGCAGGCCTATCCTCTACCTTGCACTCGGAGTAATGGCGCTTGGCTACGGATTTTTCACCCCCGCCATTCTCACTCTACTTGGAAACGCTTACAAAAAAAAATCAGAGATGAGAGAAAAAGGCTTTTCCATCTACTACGCAAGCATCAATGTCGGTGTCTTTGCCGCCATGGTCTCTCTTGGTTTTGTGGCTCACACCTTTGGATGGCACTACTGTTGGATAGTAGCAGGCTCCGTACAAGGACTAGGACTAATCCCCATTATCATCTATTTGAAAAAGCATTACGATTTTGAGCCAAATAAGATAAGAGAAGAAAAAAAGAGACTACCAAAGCTCTCAAAAATTGAAAAGGATCGCATCATCGTGATTCTTGTGCTGATAGCCTTCTCGCTATTTTTCTGGATGCCCTATATTCAAGCCTTTTCCTCGATGGCAATTTTTGGCCTAAAGTTTACCGATCGCTGGATTGGGTCTTATGAGTTTCCGACATCGTGGCTTCTTTCAGCAGAACCTTTTTTCCTTCTGCTTTTAGCCCCCATCTTAGTTAAATTTTACGGCTTTCTCTCAAAGGCCAAGAAAAACCCCTCACCTGCCATGAAAACTGCCTTGGGTCTTTTCAGCTCATCGGTTTTCTTTCTCATTATGGCAATTGCTGCTCTCTCCTTTCCAGCCGCCGCAAAAAGTGCACATATTTCCGTCCTGATCCCTATTGGAGCCTATTTCTTTTTAGCGCTAGGTGAAATGCTGCTAGCTCCCATTGGGCTCTCTCTTATCAGCCATCTAGCACCTAAACGCTACAACGCTCTATTGATTGGTGTTTGGTATGTTTGTGTGGGAGTCTCTTTCTATCTTGGAGGACTTATGGCGGGACTCATCGAAAAGATCTCTTGGCCGGAGTTCTTTGCGCTCTTCGTCCTGTTGACCTTCTCATCTGGCCTGGTTTTGACCCTTTTTGCTTCGAAGCTAAGCCGGATGAGCCACAAAAACTTGGAAGATTTAGATAAGAAAGAATTCTTTGAAAATCAGGGAAAAGCGGAGCTTTAATCTCTACCTGCTCATTTGTTATGGGGTGCATGAAAGAGACTTTGCGAGAGTGCAGCATCGTTCTTTGAGCATACGCATCACATCTAAACTCTCTTGCATAATGAAAGTCTCCTAGGACCGGGTGCCCTTTCTCTTTAAAGTGAATGCGAATTTGGTGGGTTCGTCCTGTCTTGGGCTCAGCTAAAATCAAAGTAGAATCTTTACCTCTTCCCAAAACTCTCCAGTGAGTCTCAGCAAAAGCGCCCTCTTGGGCGGAGCCAAAAACCATGTTCTTTTGTTTTGCGATTCGGCTCTTGATCACACCTGATTCTCCAGAAACTATACCATCTACGATGACAAAATATTCTTTTTCAACCCCTCGATTTCTAAAGAGATCCATCATCTTATCTTTTACGCTCGCATCTTTAGCAAGAATCATCACGCCTGATGTATCTTTATCTAATCTGTGGACAAGATGGTATTTGGGAAAGTTTTTCGCCTCAGAGATAACGCCTTTAGGCTTGTTTATAAGCAGGAGATAATCATCCTCGAAGAGGACCTGAGTAGAAGGGGCTTTCTGAATAGCTGCAAGAGCTAAATGATCCCCTTTTTTAAGAACGGTTGATGCGTAGCGCTCAACCTTACCATTTCGTTTGAGATGGTTCTCTTCTAAAATACGCTTAATCTCGCGTAGGGAGAGGCCGAGCTTACCTCTAAGGTATGAGCCTAACTTCTCCCCTGTCACAGCCACCTCCCAAGACTGTTTCATCATCATCCAAGCTCACTTAATGCAAACTTATCGAGAAATTCAACAACCAGTCGAACTCCTGCACCTGTTGCATTTTTAGGATTGTACCCAAAAGGCTTACTTGGAAAGGCAGGTCCTGCAATATCGAGATGCGCCCACGGAATTCCGCCAGTAAACTCCTGCAAGAAGAGAGCAGCTGTAATCGAGCCTCCCTCACGCGTTCCTGCATTTGCAAAATCTGCAAAATCAGACTTTAAGATGCGCATATAATCTGAATGAAGAGGAAGCGGCCAAGCAAGGTCGCCAGTCTCTAATGATGCTTTTTCCATTCCTTTCAAAATTGCTTTATTCGAAGTAAAGAGCGCAGAATACTGCTCACCAAGAGCTACCACACATGCGCCCGTGAGCGTTGCAAGGTCGATCATCATTGTGGGCTTATAATTTTTTGCAGTATAGGATAGAGCGTCAGCAAGCGCGAGTCTTCCTTCTGCATCCGTATTAGTAATTTCAACTGTCTTACCGTTGTAAGCAGTGTAGACATCCCCAATTTTGTAACTCTTTGATCCAATTGAGTTTTCCGTAGACGGTATAACGCCAATGAGGTTCTTCTTCACCTTGAGTTTGGCAGCAGCGTCAATGATTCCAAGAACAGCGCCGGCGCCGCCCATATCACTTTTCATTCCGAGCATAGACGGTGTAGGTTTAAGACTAAGCCCGCCCGTATCGTAGGAAATACCCTTTCCAACAACTGCAATGCTTTCTTTAGAATCAGGATCTCCTTCATAATGAACGAAGATAAGTAAAGGATCGGGAATAGAGGCTCTTCCAACTGCTAAGAGAAGACCTAGTCCCTCTTTTTCGAGCTCTTTCTTTCCCATGACTTTGACTTTGACAGCCTTTTCTCTTTTTGCAATCTCTTTTGCAACTGAGGCAATTTTTTGCGGCGTCATATCATCTGCGTTCTTGTTCACAACATCGCGCGCAAGATTGACACTTTGAATCAGATCTTTTGCTCTTAAAGCATAAGACAAATCTTCCTTATCAAGTCCCATCAAAGAGAATGATTTGAAAAGTTGAATAGGATCTTTTTTAGATCCTTCGCCCTTCAATTCTGAAAATTCATAGTTTGCAAGTAAGAGTCCCTCAGATACACCTTGAACCATCTTCTCTCTTTCAAGAGAGCTAATTTCTGGAAAAAGAACATTTGCAGTATGAGCTTTATGTTTACCTTTAGAAACGGTTACAGCTGTAGCATAGGACTTGCGTAGTGATTCAACAGAGACTTTGTTCTTCTCTCCAAGACCGATGAGAAGAATACGCTTCTCTTTTGCGCCTTTGGGGTAGATAAGACATGTGCTATTAGCTTTTCCTGTGAAGTCGCCAGTGGAAATGGCCTCTTTCACATATTTTAATAGTGGTTCCTTGCATGCAAGAGTAGGTTTTCTACCCTGCCAGCAAGGAACAAATAGAACACTAGCTTGTTTTCTTTTTGAAAAAGAGCGTCCATCCATTAAAAGGGAACCTCGTCATCAAATGAAGAGCTGTTTGTGTCAGCGGGCGCGCCTGGTTGCATGTAAGAAGATGCTGCTGGAGCTGCAGGAGCTGCCGCTTGTGCCATTTTCTGAGTGCTTTGCTGAACAGGTGCTTGATCTCTCTCTACTTTTCCGAAAGGACTAAAGTGAATGCTGAAAGCTGTAATGTTCATAGAAACTTGAGGATTGCCTTCACGATCATTATAGATCTCAGGCTTTGCAAGCTCGCCATTTACCATAATGGAGCTGCCTTTTTTGAAGTGAGGCATAATCTTATCAAACTGATCGCCCCATAGAGTGACGCGCCACCAGATTGTATCATCTTTTCCACCACGTCTAACTTTTGCTGCTACTCTAAGAGTCGTAACCTTTTGGCCACCTGACGTAAATCTTGTTTCAGGATCTGCTCCCAAGTGTCCTGCGATAAATGCGTTATTCACAACAAACCTCCTGTAATAATCATTGTAAAAACTTATTATATCTCGAACCGCTACCTAAAAACAAGAAGAGAAAACCAATAATTATCATAGGTATGCTTAAGATTTGCCCCATTGTCAAAAAATCACTTTGCAAAAACTTGCTCTGCTCAACTTTAAAGTACTCTGCAAAGAAGCGAAAGGTAAAGACGAGCGTAAGAAAGAGCCCAACAATTTTGCCTCTATTTAGAAAAATCCGTGTTTTCTTAGCTAAAAAAAAGATTAACACAAAAACCGCAAAGTAGAAAAAAGCCTCGTAGAGTTGCACGGGATGCCGGGCAATACCTGGCATGGAGCCGTCGATAGGATTTCCAAAGCTGACAGCCCAAGGAAGGTTCGTGCGCGTTCCCAAAATTTCTTGATTGAAAAAGTTTCCCACCCGGATACAACCCGCAACAAATCCCGTCGGAATTGCGATCAAATCAAGCAGCTGAATCCAATCCAAATGGTCCGAATACCTTCTTACCCATCTGGAGAAAAGATAGACAGCTATTATAATAGCTGCAGCGCCGCCGTGAGAAGATAGCCCTCCCTTCCAAGTCTGTAAGATAATGAGAGGATTTTTAAGGTAGTAGGAAGCAGGCTCATAAAAGATTAAATGGCCCAACCTTGCACCCAGTACCGTTGCAACGATGATATAGATTGCAAAGCGATCCGTAATCTTGCAAACCACTTGTTTAAGCGTATAAAACCCCGAGGAAAAGAGCTGATCAATAACCAATCTAGCGCCTGCCTTTTCTTTATCTTTCACGCACTTTAGCTTATTTAAAAAAGCGAACTTGCCCTTTCGAAAATGCCCTCGCATCTGTTCAAAAAATGAGCCTGTTAATGCCTTATTAAAAGATTTAACCATTTTGGAAGGCGAGTAGCGTTTTATAAAACTAGATTCGCTTGAAATTAAATCTACAGCACTCTCAATCTTCTTATTTTTTGGGCTTTTAAACTGCTTTAAAACCCAATCCTCGTTTCGAATCATTTCTTCAGTAAATGTAGGGAAATTGAGAAGGTAGTTTCTAAGATGATAGGTAAAAATATAGTAGGAGACAGCAAATCCAAAAGCAAAGATAACCCCATACCAAACAATCGGAATGTCTAAATGGGGAATGGTAAAAATTTCGCGCTTTGGATTCCAATCAATCGACAGTAGAATCATTCTTTAACAAGCCCCTCGTACAAATTGTCTGCCCAATTATCTCTCATTCCGAGCTCTTTTTCTAGAGAACTAGGATTACCAGAGGCTGACCCATTAGAGAAAACATCGATAAGAGCTTTTTCTGTAGTTACACTTAAATACCCCGAACGAATAAGAAGATCCTCATAAGTCTCATGCGCTACTTGCACAATCAAAGGCACGCCGCCAAAAGCAAACTGTGCATTCATGCTCGTCTGATAATAGAATACGCCGTCAGATCCAGCGATTGCGCCCAAAGTTGCCTGATCAGAAATCTCAAATCGAAATCCCCTAGGCAACTCTCTATCTTTTAAAAACTGAGAAACAAGTCCTGCGTCAATGTTTCCTTCCCTTCTTGCTCTTGGATGCTGTTGAAGAAGAATCGTTACATTCTCCAATAGATCTCCTCTTTCAGAGATCACCGTAGAGAGAAGATCGATGAAGTGGGGAAAGGCTTTCTCGTAATAGACCTCATTTGCGCCCCCAACATAAACAAAGACTTTTCCCTCTTTAGGAGCACGCTCCCCTCTTTTCTCCCTAATCTCTTGCGCTTGCTTTTGAGGATAATAACCTATACCGATTGTTTTCTTGTTCGAAAGATCTATCTCCCCGGCCTCACTCCTCACTCCAACTATGGGATGCTCAGCATTTGCAAAGAGTACAAGGTCGCACTCTTCGATCATTTTTTCCGCCATCAAAGAGTACTTTCCTGGAACAAATCTTTCAGGATTGTCGTAGTAAACGCCCCTTTGAAGAGAAGGATGTTTTTCAGCCAGCTCTTGGTGTAAATCCAACCACCTCTCATCTGATATATCTGTAATAATGTAGTCAAACTGGGAAAGGTCTTCACCAGCTAGATCATTTTGAACAATTTCACATCGGACTCCTTTGAGAGAAAGACCCTCTCTAAAGGCGGAAAAGTGCGCGTTTGCGTTGGGGTGTGATGAGATGAAACAGAGACTTGGCAAAAATGCCATAAGAGAAAATTTCCTCCTGTTTAAAAGACGCCTCAGCATATAATACCTCCAAATAATTCAACGAATTACTCTAGCAAAACAGTGTTTAAAATACGAATCATTACTCCCAATAAATCGAAGGAATCATGGCTGGATTCTGCCATTAAGGAGTATCAAAAACGCCTAAAATCGAGAGTTCAAATCGAATGGGTCTATGTGAAAAATTCAGCTCAGCTAGAAGATATCTCAAAGCGGGAAAAAAACTACATTTGCCTAGATGTTTCTGGAAAATCCTACGACAGCCCGCAGTTTAGTAAGAAAATATTTGAATTGCTAGAATCGCACGCCTCGAGACTCACTATCCTTATCGGAGGGGATACAGGACTATCAAAAACTATAAAATCAAACTCCTCCTGCATGATTAGCCTATCAACGCTCACCTTTACCCACCAAATTGTTCGCCTTATTCTAGTTGAACAGCTCTACCGGGCCTTCGAAATCGAACGCGGCTCTCCCTATCATAAATAAAACAGTAAAGTAATTACTTTAAATCGCTTTAAACATTGATTTTTAAAATTATTTAAGTTAAACTCTACGCCTAATTTAACTAAAAAAGTACAATTATGGCAGCAGCAGCAGGATCACTTTCACCACAGAGAGCTATTTCTCCGCCTCAGATCTTCCACACTTCAACTAATGAAGAATATGATTCGAAACTTGCAGAATTGGGCGTCAGGACAAAGGAAATCCAATTAGCAGGTGGTTTCGGAAGAATCTCACCCCTTCATGACAGGGCTGAATTAATAGCTAAACTTCAAAGTCCTAGATTACAACCCGATCGGGATGTACGAAAATACCGCATAGAAGTTGCAAATTCAGAGGCAAAAATTCATCTCGCTTTGCAAGGTGTTCCATGTGTTCCAATAATTACAGAGGTCGTTACGTGTCAAACAGGCCGGGTTGCGATTATTATGCAGAACGGCGGAGAGGACATTTTCGATACCTATTTATCAAATGGATTAGTTCCAAAACTCTCAATGCTCCAACTCTTCGCAAACAGATGGTTAAAAGGACTATCTGGCATTCATTCTAGAGGCGTCTTACATCGTGATGTCAAGGCTGAAAATTTTACACATGAATTGATCTTAGACTTTGGTATTTCCCAAAAAATAGGAAAGGATAAAGCTAGAGGACTAGAAGGCACCCCTAAGTATCTCTCTCCTGAAATGGTTCTAGATAAGGCTTATGACTATAAGCATGATTCTTTTAGCTTTGGCGCTCTCTTATTTGTACTATTTATGTGTGAGCATTTAGTCCCCATTGAATATAAGTCAGTACCACCTGAAGAGCCGAGTACACCTGAAGAGGAGCTGGCATATCTTAAGAGACAACTTGAAACTTCTATCCAAAACCAAATCGACCACCTCTACTTATTACAAGATGCACTTGGAGAGTTGCCTCAGCATATGTTGAAAAATAACAAGGATGCTTGTCAGTTCAACGAGCACCAGCAAAAATGGGTTTTAAAACCATACAGTGCAGGTCTTCCCGCATATCAGAGAACCTTTAAAGAACGTATCCTATCCAATGAACGTACTTCTAGATATGAAAAGGAAAATATCGCTCTTCTCATCGATTTAATAGAAAAATTAACCCACCTTGATCCCGATAATAGAATTACGTGCACTCAAGCTCTTGATCATCCCTTTTTATCCACTCCGATTGCCCGCGTACAAGAAATCGCTACATTGACCTCAGAGGTTGCTCGTCTCTTATTTGAACAGGGTGATCTTGAATTGCTAGTTCATGAAAAACGTGCTGCGCTTGACGAGAAGGATAATCAACTAGAAAGAGAGAATTCTCTTGATAATTTCACCCTAGGGCCTCCAGCTCTACCACCTACTTCAGGAAGACCACCTAGCAGAATAGCTCACTTTGCTGAGTTCCCAAATAAAGCATAAATCTCCACGCTCTAAAAGCGTTTTCCCACCAGCCAAAAATGAACTGACAAAAATCCCATTCAATTATTTTGAAATGATCCACTTGCTCTTATAGACATTATATAATTATTTTAAGTCATTCATATTCATTGATTTTTGAAAGAAATCATGTTATAATCTTTGTTCATTTGAATTAAAAAAAATGAGAAATCATGGCAGCAGCGGCAGCAGGCGCTTCATTTAGAGAAAACGTTATCTCACCCCCTCTGTACCATGAGGCTGAAACAAACGAAGAATATGAAGAAATCCTACGGGAGTTAGGAGTTGATATCAAAAATACAGGCATTGAAGGAAGCTACGGAAGAGTCTCTCCCCTTCAGCTTGATCCTGACCGCGTAGCAAAGCGTCTAAGCCCAAGACAAGACCCGCTAGAACAAAATAAACGCATGTTAATGGCTACGAGAGAGGCTCTATGTCAAATTTCGCTTCAAGGACTTCCTTGCGTTCCTAGTATTTCAGATGTTGTCATCTGTAAGACAGGTAGAGTTACTCTTATAATGGAAAATGGCGGAGAAGATATCTTCAATCTCTATATAGCAAAATCTAAAGTTCCTCCGCTTCCTCTCCTTCAAATCTATGTGAAAAGATGGCTTCAAGTCCTCTCAGATATCCATGATGCTGGAGTTCTACATCGAGACGTTAAACCAGAAAACTTCACACTAGGTTTCCTCTTAGATTATGGCTTCTCAATTAAAATAGGTGCAGGCAAAGCGAAAGGCGCAATGGGAACAGCTCAATATCTATCCCCTGAAATGGTACTAAAAAACAAATATGGATTCCTCCACGATTCATTTAGTTTCGGAGCGATGCTTTTTTGTCTTTTCCAACTTCAAAATCTAATACCTGCTGTATACCAATCTCCAGATAGCGCTGCTGCTCAAGATGATGAAATACTCTATCAAGAGCACCTTTCAAACGTTGAACTTCAAAATCAAATCGATCACCTTACTTTAATGCAAGATGCCTTCGGTAAGCTTCCCCAGAAATTATTAGAGGGTAGAGATGACATCTGTACTTTTGATGAAAGTGAAGGAAAGTGGATTTTAAAACCATGCAGAGAGATTCCACGATACAGGCAGCTATTTCAAGAGCGAATGCTGAGCAATGAAAGATGTAAAAGATATGATGAAAACAGCGTACGTCTTCTTATTGATCTCATTGAGAAATTGACAGATCCTGATACCGACAAAAGAATTTCATGCAAAGAAGCATTAAATCACCCCTTTTTAGACGCTCTCATTATTCGTGTAAGAGAAAAAGAAACTGGCATAGGTGAAAAACCCTCAATAGTCCACTTAGACTACATTGTGCAAGAGGCTCTCAAAAGAAGAGAGGAGCAATACAATGAAGGTGGAGATGGAAATGATAATAACTATCTTGTACAACTAGATGGCTTTGATCTAGGGAGAGCTGCCCTTCAAGATCCCGAGGCAGAACGTGGACCGGTAGTCTATACATCGACTTTTCGAAGACGTCGCCGTCAAAAAGATTAATTTTTCCCTTGAGAAATGTCTAAAAATAGTCATTCATTTCATCCATTTATGAAATATATCTTGGTTTTAGTTGAACAGCTCTATCGGACCTTAGAAATTGAACAAAGCTCTCCATAGCACAAGTAATCAGAGCTCTTAATTATTTTTAACCCCTTCAAATCCATTGATTTTAAAAATAAATCTTCCTAAAATATCTGCCTTTTTTAACTAAAAACGAAACAAAACATGGCTGCTGCAGCGGGCTCTTTATACACATTATGCGCTACTCCTAATCATGAAGTTTATAGGGTGGATACGAGCGAAGAGTATGAAACACTCCTTAAAGGATTAGGTATTCAACCTAATTCTAAATGCATAACAGGCAACTTTGGAAGAGTCTCTCCTCATTCGGATCCCAACTTCGTAGTAAAGTTTCAGAGCCCCAGGCATAAACCCCTGGAAGATCAAGCCAAACTAATGAGAATGGCAACACAAGAGGTATTTATTCAGCTCTCGCTCAATGGAATTCCTAGCGTTCCCACCATCTCGGATGTTGTCATCTGTAAAGAAGGCAGGATAGCTTTTGTAATGGAAAATGCGGGAGAGGACATCTTCACTCTCTTTAACGATAAAGGCCTCGTTCCTTCACTACCTCAACTTCAAGCCTTTGTTAATAATTGGATAAGAAGCCTTTCAGAAATTCATGCAAAAGGTATCCTGCACCGGGACATTAAACCAGAAAACCTCACTGTTACGCACATTATAGATTTTGGCCTGTCTAGAAAACCAAAAGACGGAACAACAACGGGCTTAGCAGGAACAGCACAGTATATGTCTCCTGAAATGGTTTTAAGAAATGCCTACGGAGTTAAGCATGACGCATTTTCTTTTGGTACAATGCTTTTCACTCTTTTTCAAAATCAATATCTAATTCCAATTGAACCATATAATCTAGAAGAGCGAATAGCCTTTCATAAGTGCCTCCTTGATGGAGACATTCAAACTCAAATCAACCATCTTACTTTAATACAAGATGCCCTAGGTGAGCTTCCTCAGAAGTTATTAAAAGAAAGAAATGATATTTGTACTTTGGAAAAAGCTTCTGGAAAATGGATTTTAAAACCATCTAAAGGAATCCCAAGATATAAAACACTAAGTGAGCGCATGCTTAGCAATGCAAGATGCAGCCGATATAACAGGGAAAGTGTCCTCCAGCTCATCGACCTTATCGAAAAATTAACTCACCTTGATCCCGATATCAGAATTTCTTGCAAAGAGGCTACTTTACACCCATTTTTGACTACTCCCATTGAATATGCGCAGCAAGATTCCCCAAACTTCATTACAAGATGGGCTCAAAATAGACGAGAACTGGAAGGCTTTTCATTAGGTCCCCCTAAAATCCCCCTGACCCCCACGGAAGAAAAGCAAACCCTCCCCCCTAAACTGACCCCGCAATCAGGAATAGCTCCTGGACAATGTGTTGCAACTTTTTGTGAGTCTCCTTACCACAAGTGTTAATCTCCCCTTGAAGCAATGAGGATAATTACCCTATTATATCTCTCTTCATTGTTTAAGGAGATACTGAATAATTCATTCATTTCATCTTTTCCAAAAATCAGGCAAAAATACAATTTTTCGATCTCTCTAACCGTCACAGGTTTAGCTCGATCTCCAAAATTAATTTTTGCTGTGATTTTGTGAAAAATCTAAAATACAGCAATTGTTCAGTATCACCTTAAGAGATCGATCTATGGCATCTGTATCCTCATCCCTATCTAGCTCGCCTAGTTTATCAATACACTTTTCCCCCTATACTATAGAATACGCTAAGACGAATGAGGAATTTGAACAAATTCTTGATTCGCACAGGGTAGATAGGAATGATGAGATCGGAAGAGGAATTATTGGAAGAGTTGTATCTACCGCACATGGTTTTGCTGTCAAACTATTCAATGCAGCAAATTTAGAGAAAAAATCGATCCAAACTAAATTTTTGCAATTGGCTTTCTATGAAGCAAGAATCCTTCAAAGAATAACCAAAGAAAAAGTTAGGCATGTCCCCCATTTGAGATTTCTCGTTAAGGGGAATCTACAACTCGCGATTGGTATGGATAGAGGAGGGCCCACTCTTCGTGAATTATATCGTTTAAAAGGGAAAATACCTTCTTTAACTGAGATCAAAGAGCTTTCAAGAAGGTGGCTCTACGCTCTTAATGATTTACATAAACTTGAAATCATCCATGGTGACATAAAGTTCGCAAATCTATCTAGGAAGTTCATCTATGACTTTAGCCACTCTCTACTCACTGAAGATATTATCCGTAGTAAGACCCCTCTTTGTTCAGGCTGGTATAGACCCCCTGAAATTATTTGTGGAGAGGCTCCTACAAAAGCCGTTGATCTTTTTAGCTTAGGCGCGGTTATCTTTGAGCTCTATACTGGAGCTCCTATTATTACTGAATTAAGACTGAAAAATTACATAGAGAGTGCACTTGACCATTTAAATAAGCTAGAGGGTTTGATGCAAAAAAGTATCCCACATGAATTTCAAGCAAATATTCTCTCTCTTTTAGATCTAGATAGCATAAATAAGGGCCTTGAAGAGAACTCTTTCCCTATAAATGTGAAAACTTTTGATGAGCGAATTGACGAAATGGCTAAAAAGAGAAAAGATCAACCTAAAAAGGTAGAGCTTTTGAAAAGTTTTTTAAGAGGACTCCTAGACTTTCATCCCGAGAGACGCTTGACAGCAGAAATGGCACTTATGCATCGTTTTTTAAGAAGAGAAAAAGTGACCGTTCTAACTACCTCAGGAAAAGCTAGCAAAAAAGCGCGCCTAAACAATTAAGGAAGCTCTGATCAACTAAGTTTTTTTGTGAGGAGTGAAAAACGAATAAATACCAAAGAGCCAAAGATCAGGGCAGATCCGATAGCAACATCGATAAAGCCTCGGTATAGATGAGGGATAGATAAAACGTTCATTAAAACTCCCATTAAAACCATCACTCCAATCAGAAGTAGATAAGCTGGGCTATAGACTTTTCGAAGAGAAACTGGATCTTCCATAGAAAGAATTCTACTAACCACTCTATTAATGGCCTTAATCATTACAAATCTTCCCTTGATAAATCCTATCAAAATAGCTAAGCAAATTATGAAAATAGCCTTTTTTTGATGGAGAATTAAATCTGTCCCTTGGACAGGTTCCACTTGAGAATAGATAACAAACCGAAGCCCTTTCCATAAAAGAGAGGATCCAGCTGAAAGCCAAATCATTCCGGATAATAAGATAACAAACCAACGTTTCATGCATACAAACTTACTCTTTTTGAGGAAAAAGAGCAAGAAAGCAGCAATATTTTGCAAAAAAAATCTATGACATCTATTATTCGGAAATTAATTGGATTGTAATTATGAATTTAGCTCTAGCATTTACCCGCACTCTTTTTGTCTTCTTAAGCATTTTTTTCATGACCATCTATATGGCATCCATGCCAACTGGCAGCCCTTATGCAAACGGCATGATAGGAGCTTTAGTCGGACTTGGTCTCGGTATGCTACTTATTGGTTTTGACCTTCTCTTTAAACGTTATAATCTCAGATCTTTGAACGTTGCTATCATCGGTCTTTTTGTTGGGTTTTTGATGGGTAAAGCGCTCCTTATAGTGTTTGGAGAAATTCTCCATATCAGCCAAACCGTTAATCTTTCTGCTCAAGTGCTAGAAATTATCCAAATTGCTATCTTTCTCTTTGGTCTCTATCTCGGAACTCTTATGACGCTTCGATCATCCGATGAGCTCTATATCAGCATTCCTTTTGTCAGATTTTCGCCCACCACACAAAAAAGAAAAGATCTCATCATGGACGGATCTGTCCTCTCAGATGCTAGAATTATTGATCTTGCCTCTTCAGGGCTCATTGATAAGAGCGTTGTCCTTCCCCGCTTTATTTTAAAAGAAATCTATGCTGAATCTGTATCGGAAGATGAAAACATTCAAAATAAGGCTAAAAAGGCGCTTAGCATTCTACAAAAATTAGAAAAATTACCCGAATTTGAACTTCGCTATCATGACACCGATTTTCCTGATGTCAAAGATCCTATCAATAAACTTGTAAGACTCGCTCGCTTGCTTGAAGGAAATATCTTCACAGCAGACATCTCCCGTATTCAGATTCTCACGGTAGAAGGCGTGCGCATTATCAACATTCACTCTCTATCAAACGCTCTCAAGCCTCTCATGGAAACCGGTGAAAAACTGAACATCAAAATTCAACGCTACGGAAAAGAGCCCAATCAAGGTGTAGGATATCTTGAAGATGGTACCATGGTAGTTGTTAATGGCGGCGGCTCATTTATTGGAGAGATGATCGAAGCCCACGTCCTCTCGATCAAACATACAAGCTCGGGAAGGCTAATCTTTTGTAATGCAAAAGAGGATGGTGAAGAGGCTGACTTCCAGACTGAATATGAGTAAGATTTTTGGCATCGGCACAGATCTAGTTGAAATTGAGCGTATCCGAGAAGCTGTCACTCGTCATGGGGAAAGCTTTGCTGAAAAGCTTTTCACAGAAAAAGAGCGCGCCTACTGCCAGACCCACCGCGATCCCATCCCAAGATATGCAGGTAGGTTTGCCGCAAAAGAAGCTATTGTAAAAGCTCTAGGCGTAGGTTTTGGAAAAGAGGCAGGGTTTCATGACATTGAAATTCTTGCAAACGAAGATGGTAAACCTGAAGTATTTCTATCCGGTTCTTTAAAAGAAGAGTTCTTCGATCACGAAATTTTAATCACCATCACTCACTCAAAGGATCTTGCGCAGGCATTTGCTATCTGCCAAGAAACCTAAATACGCTAGGTCTTTAAAATTTTTAACGCAGAGGCGCGGAGCCGCAGAGGGGTCTCATCTATTTACAGGCACCATCTGTAAACTCTTAAAATGATTTTAACGCAAAGGCGCAAAGAGACGCAAAGAAACGCAAAGGGATCTTACCTTTCACAAGCATCATCGATAAAATTCCTTATTTATTTTTTCTACAGAGTTATAAGAAAAAAACTATCGCAAACAAGCCCCCTTTGCGTCTCTTTGCGTCCCCCGCGCCTTTGCGTTGAATTTTTTTAAAGAGTTCTAAGAATAAACCCACCGCAAACAAGTCCCCTCTCGGGTCTCTGCGACTCTGCGTTGAATTTCTTTAAAGAGTTTTTAGAAGGAGAATGGCAAGAGATAGCTAAATGTGAAAAAGTTGACATGTTCAGGATAGGCTTTTGCAAAGACGCGTCTTACATACTCAAAGCGAAGCGATCCCCAGACATTTAATCGGTAGCCATACCTAGCGCCCACATCCACAAATTTATAACGAATTTTTCCATAGCCTCGAAATCGGTTGATATCGACAAAAGAGTTCCTACCATAACCATGCCCGCCATAGAGAAAAGCGGCCCACTTATGAAGGTCGTCATAGTTACCCTCTAAAGAAAAGAGCCCTTCAAACCAAGGAGAGCCTGCATTTGCAAATCCAATTTCGCCAAATCCCCATATACGGTAGCGCCAAAATCGAAAGTAATCGAGCTCCTTACCAAGTGCAAAGTTAAACTGAAAATCAGCATTTGCATGATGAGGGCAGCTGACATCTTTCAAGCTTCTAGGTGATGTAAACCGGAAGTTAAATCCGGTTGTAAAGCTAACAGGATCGCCAATAATATCATCTTTCCAAAGATAGCGTCCCTGCACGCCTATGGAACGAAAGCCAAAATGTTGTCTTGGAGTCTGTACAAATTCGAGATCGCCATCGATGCTCCAGTTTGGGTCTGGGGAAAACTCAAGGCCAAAACTGAGAAGGTGATCGTTTGAAGTAGATGTTAGCTGATTAATTGCATGGTTGACTTTACTGTAGTAGCTATAGGTGTAGCCTCCAAGAAAGTGGAATTCGTAGACATCGCTAAACCAGGGCTGCCTCTCTAGTCCGATTAATTGAAGTGGCAAGAATAAGAGAAGGAGCGCCCTTATTATTCTCTTTCTGTAAGCCATTTTTCGGCCTCCAGAGCTGCCATGCATCCAGTCCCTGCTGCTGTAATCGCTTGACGGTAGACATGATCTTGAACATCACCTGCCGCAAATACGCCCGATACATTCGTTTTTGTTGTACCTGGCTCTACTTTTATATAGCCATTAGAGAGAAGTTCTACCTGTCCATTTAAGAAAGCCGTGTTGGGAGTATGTCCTGTAGCAAAAAAGACGCCGCCTGCATCTTTTCTATTTTTCTGTTCCGTCTTCACATTTCTTAAGAGGACATTTTTGACAATTATATCCCCGCCAACTTCATCTATCACTGTATCCCAAAGTATCTCCACCTTAGGATGCTTTTCTGCTCTCTCAGCCATAATCTTGGAGGCTCTTAGCTCATCTCGTCTATGAACGATAGAAACCTTCGATGCAAATTTAGTGAGGAAAATAGCCTCTTCCACAGCGCTATCACCGCCGCCGATAACAAAAAGCTCTTTCTGTTTGAAAATAGGAGCTGCACCGTCGCAAATTGCACAAGCTGAAACCCCTTTTTGCCAAAACTCACCATCACGCGCTCCCGGAATATTCAAGCGGTTAGCAGTAGCGCCTGTTGCAATAATAACAGTATCTGCCAAAACAGATGTCTTTGTGCCTTCGACTTTGTATGGCTGCTGTGAAAAATCAACCGACTTCACATCTTCCGTAAAAACTTTTGTTCCAAAGCGCACGCACTGCTTCTTAAATGCTTCCATCATGACCGGACCTAATATTCCATCGGGAAAGCCAGGGAAATTTTCAACATCGGTGGTTGTCATAAGCTGTCCTCCTGCAGGACCGCTCATAAAACCTTCAAATAGACAAGGCTCGAGATTCGCTCTTGCTGCGTAGATTGCAGCTGTGTAACCTGCGGGACCCGAACCAATGATAACAACTTTTCTCTTTTCCATAAGCAGTTATCATACAAGATGTGCAACGAAAATTTCTAGATTATTTTAAGGAACCTCTGAATAACTCATGCATTTCATATTTTCCAAAAATTTGGAATACAGCAATTAATCAGAACTTCCTTACGAAAGTTCACGCGCTCTTTCGATTGCGCCTTTAACAGCTTTTTTAAAATGGGTGGGAACTTGTAACTCTCTCATGATATCGAGACCCTTTGCAGTCGTGCCACCAGAGGGAGCTATTTGATAAAGAAGTTCATCGGGATCGCCTCCCATTTGAATCAGTTTTGCAGCACCTATAAATGTTTGCGAAACAAGTTCTAGCGCCTCTTTGTAATCAACGCCTTCCTCTTTCGCGAGCAGTGCTAAAGCCTGAATCAAAGGATAGACAAAACCTGGACCACTTCCACAAATGCCCGTAAGCGTATTCATCAAACTCTCCGGTTGAACGCTTACTTTTCCCATGCAGCTAAAAAGAGAGTGTGCAATATGTGTATGATCTAAACTTGTCCCTTTATCCCACGAGAAGATATTCATGCCCTCTCCAATGCTAGATGGCATGTTAGGCATGACGCGAATGACTGAAACATCTCCCAATTTCTCTTTGAAATAGGCAATCTTTGTACCTGCCACAATTGAGATAAAGAGCTTATTAGAGAGATCGATATCTTCTGAAATTTCACTGAAGAGACCCTCTACTTGCTGCGGCTTGATGCAAAAAAAGAGCACATCGCATTTCTTTATCATATTAGAGAGATGCATCCCTTTAATGTGATATTTATGCTCAGTTTCCACCTTTTTCTTCTTATCTTTTCGAGTGAAAAAGATGTGAGAAACGGGCGCCAAACGAGCTTTAAGCATCGACTGGAAGATCACCTCTCCCATATGCCCAAAGCCAATAAATCCATAGTTGTAGGAATCTAACTTCATATTATAAATACGTAACATTTTTTTGAATTATGAGCGAGAGGAAAGCGTGATGTTTCGAAAAAAATTGATATATAAATATTATTTTAAACAGATAAGTAATTATTGATTTTTTATCATTAATTATATATAATACTTACATGGCAGCAATTTCAACCCCTACAACAAGATCACTTCTTACTTTCTCTCTAAAGAAGTATTTTGCTAACGAAGATGATCAGTTCGTCCGAGTAGCAAAAGTGCAAAATAGATTCTTTCTTCATAAGGGGGTAAATCCAGCTTCAAATTTTCTCCAGGTTCGATTTCATCCCTACCCTTATACATCAGCAGAAGAAAGACTTAGAACAGCTCAAATCCATTGCACAACAGTATCTGGGAAGAGAATCTATGAACTAGATGGTTTTTTCAAAGGTGATGAAATCGATCCGGAGAAAGATGGACTTTTAGCGGAAGAGAATTTCCCTGTATTACTCTATAAAAGTCGTAGCAAAGCAGCATTAAGAGCAAAACCAGGAAAATCGATGGAATTTCGAAGAACTTGGGATACAATGATTGATAGTTCAAGAACAGTCTTCATGGAAATCTCGAAATTATTTTGCACTATTTCACACAAACTAAATGCAGAAGTTCTCACTCAACCTGGAAGATTATGTGATGAGGTAAGCTGCTTAAGTGCAATCGTCACAAACTTTCACACATCAATGACTGAGCAGAACTCCCGACTATGGCTCCATAGAGATTATAACCCCCAAAAAGGGATGAATTATACATTAGCAAGAGAAGACGGAACCCTATTTCCCGTTCCCTTTGAAAATGGCGCAAAAGGAAAACCTTGGCTTATTTCCGTAATAGTCTATATGACATCCAAAGATTTTGATCCTGAAGAAGGGCTTGGAACCCATTTTTATGATGATAACAAAGAACTTAAGCACGTAATTAAATGCAAACACTTAGCTTTAACAATTTTTGAAGGGGATGTGCTCCATTCTATAGCTCCCTCAAAAGAAGGAGTAAAAGGAAAGCGCGTCTCTATTGTCTTTTATTAATTAATTATATATAATATACGCATGGCAGCTATAGTAAACAAAGAAAATAGTATTATCGGTCTAGACCAGTTTAGGCAAGAATTTGCTCAAAAGGATGAGAGAATCCTTCGAGTGGCAAATGTTGAAGGGAGAGCATTTTTCCGAGGCGACGATGCTAAACAGTCAGCTCCCATCCAAGTCCAATTCTTCCCTTATTCATATCAGTCCTCTAAAGAGAGACTAGCAAGATCTAGAATACGCTGTGAGGAAGTCTCCGGGAAGAGAATCTATGAAATAAACGGTTTTTTCGCGCGCGATGAAATCGATGCCGAGAAAGATGGCTATTTAGATAATAATAACTATCCAAGACAAATACTTTCCGATGCCCAAAACTCCTCTTTGGAAGAAAAGGCTGGAAGAGCCATGGATATTGAAATGACCTGGGGCGTTATGATTCAAAAGCCAGGTAGAGTCTTTTCTGAGATTGCAAATTTACTCTGCCACTTTTCTCACCAACTACAAGCTGAAATCCTCCTTCAACCCATTAGAGTATGCCATAAAGAGAAATGCACTAATTCAATCATCACAAATCTTTTAGAATCGATGACACACAAAAATGCTGTTCGCGGGCTTCACAGAGATTACCACCCAAAGGGCGGTATGTCTTATGCTCTTGCAAAGGAAGATGGCACTCTTTTTCCTCGTCAATTTGAAAATGGGGCAAAAGGTAACCCCTGGCTTATCTCTGTTATTGTCTATATGACATCCAAAGACTTTGATCCTGAAAAAGGGCTTGGAACGGGATTTTTTGATGACAACGGAGAGCTGAAACACATTATTAAGTGTAGCCATTTAGCTATGGCTATTTTTGAGGGCGATGTCATTCATGGCATTGCTCCTTCAAGAGATGACGCAAAAGGAAAGCGCGTCTCTTTTGTCTATAAGATAGCGCTCTTACCTAAAGACAAAAATCATTCAGTAAGAGATGATTTCCACGAAATGTTTTCTGATCAAGGTAGAGGATACGCTCCTGCTGCTGCTACAGAGGAACAAAAAGAAGAAGCCTGAAAAGAGAAAATCTTTTCAGGCCTTAAATCGCTTACTTAGTGTTAGCTGATTTTCTGCTTTCGATGTATTGGATAACATCACCAACAGTTTTTAGCTTCTCAGCATCTTCTTCCGAGATTTCAAAGCCGAACTTTTCTTCAAAAGTCATGATTAGCTCTGTAAGATCTAGTGAATCTGCATTTAGATCTTCTACGAAAGATTTTTCTGATTTAACGTCTGCTGCATCAACGCCTAATTGCTCAACGATGATGTCAACGACTTCTTTTTCAATAGACATATTATTTTCCTTGTTTTGTTACATAACCATTCCGCCGTCGACTGTAATCACTTGTCCCGTGATATAGTCCGACATGCTACTTGCTAAAAATAGCGCAGCTTGCGCGATATCTGTTGGGCTCCCAATCTTCTTCATAGGAATTTGAGTGAGAACCGATTCTTTAACTTGATCCGATAAGACCTCTGTCATACGGGTCTTAATGTACCCTGGTGCGATACAGTTTACTGAAACACCTCTAGTAGCAAGCTCTTTTGCAAGCGACTGAGTGAAACCGATCATACCCGATTTTGAGGCTGCATAGTTAACCTGGCCTGCATTTCCATTAAGTCCTACAACCGACGAGATGTTGATAATTTTACCAGCTCTTGCCTTCATCATAGGTCTTGTAAGCACTTTACAGGTATTGTAGACAGATTTCAGATTGACTTGCATCACATCGTCCCAATCTTGCTCTGACATCTTCATAAGGAGATTATCCCTTGTGATACCAGCATTATTAACCAAGACATCAACCTGTCCCCATTCTGCCAAAATAGCAGAAATTGCCTCGTTAACAGCATTCATATCAGAGACATTAACAATTCTTGACTCTACCTTTTGATCATCAGAGATTTTAGACTTTTCAATTTCCTCTATTGCAGCTTTAGCATTATCAGGATTGGTTCCAAAAACAACGACATCAGCTCCATTTTCAGCAAATGTGCGTGCAATTTCTCTACCAATTCCAGATGTACCACCTGTTACAATAGCTTTTTTACCTTTTAATAATTCCATGTTCTCCTACCTATTTAGGGATAGCTCGTCTTCGAGCACTTTCATATCATCTACTTGGGAGAGGACAAAAGCGCGCTCTATTCCCATTTTTTTATTCATTGCAGTTAGGGTCTTCCCAGGTCCCATCTCTAAAAAGAAATCAATACCATCTAACTTCATTCTCTCAATTGTCTGACTCCAACAAACTGAGTGTGTGACCTGCAGTTTTAAGTTCTCTTTCACAGCGCTTGTTTCTGCAAAGTCTCCAGTAACATTCATCATGATGCGAACATCAGACTCTTGAAGATCTGTGCTTTCAACAAAAGGAGAGAGACCTTCTTTTGCAGGCTCCATAAGCCCGCTATGAAAAGCTCCCGATACTTTCAACGGAATCACGCGTTTTGCGCCATTCTCTTTTAACATAGCTCCAGCCTTTTCGACACCTTCAACAGTACCGGAAACAACAGTTTGAGCGGGCGTGTTATAATTTGCAACCCATGCACCTTGAATGTCAGCTACAATTTCTTTAATTCTATCAGACGAGAGGCCCATGACAGCTGCCATTGTACCTTTGCTTTTCTCACATGCTGCATTCATCAGTTCCGCTCTCTTTTGAATAAGCAAAAGAGCATCTTTAAAAGTAATTCTCCCTGCAGCATAGAGTGCAGAATATTCACCTAAGCTAAGCCCTGCACAAACAGAGGGCTTAATATCAAAATGATTTTCTAAAACGTGGTAAATCGCAACACTTGTAATGAAGATTGCAAGTTGACTATTTTTTGTCTGAGTGAGTTCCTCTACAGGGCCATTAAAAATAAGGTGAGAAAAATCTCTACCTAGAATTTGATCAGCCTTTTCAAAGACCTCTTTTGCCTCAGGGTAGTTATCGTAAAAATCTTTTCCCATACCAACGAATTGAGCGCCTTGCCCTGGAAAAATAAGTGCTAATTTCATGAGTCATTTCCCTTTCTGTAGGTTAAAATAGATGCTCCCCATGTGAATCCTGAACCAAATGCAGTTAAAAGGAGGTGTTCATTGTTTGAGACATTTCCTTTTTTCATCAGTTCGTCTAACGCGAGACCTATAGATGAGCAGGAAGTATTGCCATATTTATGAACGGTTTTATAGATACGGTCCGATGATAGGTGTTCAAATCTTCTTGCAATGGCATCGATAATACGTACATTTGCTTGATGCGGAACAACCCAGCTCACATCTTTTTCTTCAATCTTAGCAATTGCTAAACACTCTTTTGCAGCCGATTCCATACGCCTTACTGCATGTTTAAAGACCTCATTTCCTGACATTTTCAGGTAGTGTAAGCCTTTATCTACTGTCTCGCGAGATGCAGGATTTCTACAACCGCCACCTGGCATGTAGAGAAGATCCGCTTGCTCCCCGTCTGCACCTAGACAAACGCTAGTAACTTCCAGACCATCCCCTTCAGCACTCACTAAAACGGCAGATGCGCCGTCACCAAAGAGCACGCAAGTTGATCTATCAGTATAATCGACAATGGAAGAGAGCTTTTCACTAGTTACAACGAGAACATTTTTGTAAGTGCCCGAATCGACATAGGCTTTTGCAATGGAAAGAGCATAGATAAACCCCGTACATGCTGCCTGAATATCAAAACAAGCAACGCCTTTTATTTTAAGTTTGTTCTGAATTACGCAAGCAGTACTTGGAAAAATATAGTCAGGGGTAAGGGTTGCAGTGATTATACAATCGACCTTATCTTTTGGCATGTCGATCGATTCAAGACATCTCTCAGCTGCTGCCGCTCCCATATCTGATGTATACTCATCATCGCGGGCGATACGTCTCTCTTTCATGCCAGTTCTAGAGACAATCCACTCATCGGAAGTATCGACCATTTTTTCAAGGTCAGCATTCGTCAAAACCTTTTCAGGTAGATAGACGCCGGTTGCAATAATTCTGCTCTTCTTCATAAAAATTGAATTTTTTCCTATACAAGCGGGAATTTTTTTAATTAGTCTAATTTTACTCCAAAAATCGCTTAAATTGGAAGGAGATTCTAGCCTCTTCACCCTCCTCTCTTCATATGAAATATTTTGAAGTTGATTTAATAAGGCCTGTGATACAAAAATCAATTTAACTCTAGCACTCGGAACTCAAAAATGGAAAAATTCCCCAAAAGACTTCAAACTCTAATCCAATATTTAAAAAAACTACCCGGAGTGGGCGCAAAAACAGCCGAAAGGTTCGCCTTCCACTTATTAAAATGGGAAGATAATGACCTTGAAGGGTTTAGTAAACACTTATTTGAGTTAAAAAAAAATATTCAAAATTGCGAAGAATGCGGCGCATTAAAAGAAATTCTATGCCCTTTTTGCACAGATAATATGCGAGATCAAAACACCCTTTGCATCGTCTCATCCCCCCGAGACATTTTTCTTCTAGAAGAGACTAAAACATTTAAGGGAGTCTATCACCTCCTCCCCCACCTTTTATCCCCTATCGATGGCAAATCAGCTGAAGATCTCAATCTAGATCATCTCAAAAAAAGAATCCAAGCCCTTGGTACAAAAGAGGTGATCATCGCCCTTGACTCCACCCTAGAAGGCGACACAACCTCCCTATACCTAAACAAATTTATCGACAATCTTGGTGTTAAAACCTCTCGCTTAGCATTCGGCCTTCCCGTCGGCTCCCCCCTTGAATATATCGATGAAGGGACGCTTGCAAGAGCTCTGATTGGAAGACAAAAATTATAATTTTTTTTACTTTGATTTAATGTTAAGATCCTTTTAATATTTTCGCGCAGATAAAAAAAATCAAAGGAGATCAAAATGCAAGTACATCACGCTGCATTTCTAGCAAACACAGCCCTACCTATCGCTGCCATTGGAACAGCTGTTCTCACAGCTACAGCCACATCTAAAGTCGCGCTTGTTGCCTACGCTATTCTATCAGCAGGACTTGCGGCCGGATCAATCGCTGCATTTACAGCATGGATGGCTATTAAAGATGGTGACACTATAGTTGATTACCTCAACAACATGAAAAGCCACGGAGCACACGCTCTTGCTGCAATCACTCAAGTCGTTGCACAAATCTCATTCCAAGCGATTATCAACGCTTTTTCTAGAGCACTAGAAACAGCTGCTACCAGAGCATTTGATAACTGTTTTGGAAACAGATCACGCAGAGCCTAATGTTTTTTTTGTGAGCTTCATCTTTTGAAGCTCACGCCCTTCCTCACAAATCAACCCAAATTCAGAGAAAAACAGTTGAACTTTCAAATAAATAGACTCCCAATCTTGCAATATTCTTGGACCTAATCTATACTCACACGTTAGTTATTACCAAACCGAGCGACAAGAAACCTCTCCCTAGGAATTGAAATGAAGAAAAAAACGATCTTGCACTCTCTGATTTTCCTTCTAATTTTCTCGCAAACTTTTGCTGTTGAATCTTATGAAGATAAACAAATATCAAACATCAGCATTCAAATTGAAAGACCTGATCCTGATGTTACCTACGACACACATGCCATTCTCAAAAAGATGAATTCGCATAAAGGTGACCGTTTTTCTCAAACGACTTTTGATTCTGATCTGAAAATGCTCTCCAAAGAGTATGATCGTGTCATTCCCCAAATTGAGACAAAAGGAGGGGGCCTTTCCATCAAACTAAAGATATGGCCTAGACCCATTATCCAAACGATCAACTGGAACGGAAATAACAAATACTCTTCTAAAAAATTACAAAATGAACTCGACATTAAAGCCGGTACTGTTTTTAACCGTCATACATTCAACAAGCAGTTCAATAAGGTAAAAGAATACTACGTTAAAAAGGGTTACTTTGAATCGCAGCTCTCCTATAAAGCGCTCCCTATTGAAGGCACCAACAGAGTCAACATTGAAATCGACATCAAGGAAGGGAAATCAGGACACATTAAAAAGATTGTCCTTTCAGGCTTCACTAATGACGAGAGAGTCCACATCGCAAATATGATGTTTACGAAACAGTACAATTTCATGCTCAGCTGGCTCACTGGATCGGGAACATTTAAAGATGAAGCGATTGAGCAAGATAAATTAGCAATCATTAGCTATCTCCATAATAGAGGCTACGCAGATGCCAGAGTCGATATCAGCTTAAGCGATGATCCTGACTCCGATAAAATTAATATCAATATCAATGCCCACAGAGGTCCCGTCTATCACTTTGGAACCATCACATTTGACGGCAATCAAATTATTGATAATGAAAAAATTGAGAGCGCTTTCTTAGTCCATACTGGAGACACTTACTCCCCTGACAAACTAAGGGAAACAGCACAAGCCATCAAAAATCTCTACGGAGCAAAAGGCCACATTGAAGCCGATGTTGACTACGAAACCCAGCTCGATGAAGATGGAACCATCTTTAACGTTAATTACTACATTACTGAAGGCGAAGAGTTTCGCATTGGAATGATCCGCATCATCGGAAATGAAAATACAAATTCTAATGTGATTCTAAGAGAATCCCTTCTTGTTCCCGGAGAGGTTTTCGACTCAAGAAGACTTCAAGCAACTCAGCAAAGATTGGAAGCTATCGGCTATTTCAAAAATGTGAACGTCTACGCTGTAAGATCCGATGACGATGACTCCATGGGAGCGAACTACCGCGATGTCTACATTGAAGTAGAAGAGACAACAACAGGAAGTATGAGCCTATTTGTCGGCTTCAGCTCCTCTAATGATGTCTACGGCGGTCTTGAGCTTACAGAACGCAACTTTAATATTGGAGGCGTTGGCTGCGCCTTTACAGAAGGACCTAAAGCACTTCGTGGCGGCGGTGAATATTTCCACATTCGCACAAGTATCGGTGCAAAGCAGACAAACTACCTGATCTCCTGGATGGACCCTTATGTCCGCGATACCCTCTGGAGACTAGGTGTTGAAGTCGTGAGAACAACAAGTAACCTTCAATCAGATGATTATGATGTAGATACTGTTGGTTTCTCTGTCTTTACCTCCTACCCACTAACTAGACACTGGACATATGGTTCAAAATACCGCTTCCGTTATACCAACACCGATGTTGATAAGGATAAAGTCCAACTGGAAGAAAAACTCGATCATGCAGGTATTTTATCTGCCGTAAATACGACACTTTCTTACGACTCTACAGATAGAGCCTACAAACCTCACAAAGGTTTGAGATCAGGCCTTGAAGTAGAAGCTGCAGGTATTGGAGGCAGATTCCGCTTCCTTAAAACAGCTTTTGTCAACACCCTTTACGCACCTATCTGGTCGAAAGGAGTTACAAAGTGGCGCGCTGAGACTAGATTTATCTGGCCCTGGGGCGATAAAGACCTAAGGGTCCCCGTCAGTGAAAAATATTTCCTTGGCGGTGAGACAACTGTTCGTGGCTATAAGCCTTTCCATATTGGACCACTCGTAAACAACGAGCCCATTGGCGGCATTAGCTCGACTCTACTCTCTTTTGAGTACAATCAAGAAATTTTTAAACTATTAGATGCATTCGTCTTCGTAGACGCTGGTAATGTATCGCAAAAAACCTTTACAATATCTAAGCTAAGAGCTAGCGTGGGAGCTGGTGTTCGTCTTGAACTCATGAACCGAACCCCGATTATTCTTGGCTATGGCTACCCCATTAATCCAAGAAGTAGAAAAGATGACGAACAAAGATTCTTCTTCTCTATGGCAGGACAATTTTAAAACAAAGGAGTAAACCAAAATGAAAAAGTATCTATTAGCTTCTGCAGCAGCACTATGTGCATTCTCACTAACAGCTCAGGAAGCAAATGAAGATTTTGCAATTGTAAACTTCGCAACTTGCATGTCAGATTCAAAGCATGGCAAACATGAGCAACAAAACTTTGAAAATCTGCGTAATCAAGTTGTATCCATGATCGAAAATACAGAGAAAGAACTAAAATCAATCTCTCAAAAATTTGAAGATCCTGATTACCTAGACTCTCTTTCTCCAAAAGCGGAAGAAGAGCTCAAAATCAAATATCAATCTCTCAATGAAGATCTCGGTAGATACCAAAACCAATACTACCAAGTACTTCAGCAAGCGCAAATGCAGTTTGTACAAAAGATCAACTCAAACGTAGCAGATGCAGCAGGAAAGATTGCAAAAGACAGAGGCCTTTCTTACGTAATCAATAAAGAGTTCTGCTTCTACTACAATCCTGAACTTGAAATCACTGACCAAGTCATCAATGAAATGGATAGAGATTTTGAGATTGCAGCAAAAGAAAAAGAGCTATCTGAAAAAGAAGCACTAGAGGATTCATCCGTACAATAGTATGACCTCTAATACATACACAGCTCGTGAGCTTGCAGAAATTACTAACTGCAAGCTCATTGGCGATGCTGACATTACCATTACCGGTATAAACACACTAGAAAATGCAAACGATACCGAAGTATCTTTTCTAGCTAATCCCAGATATTTTGATGCCATGACCCAGTCTAAGGCACCTCTAATCTGCATATCAAACATTCCCCAAGATCTCCTCTCAAAAACCTACCTCGTATCAAACGACCCATCGAAAACCTTTCAAGAGATCGCTGAGTTACTACTTCCTCCCCAAAAATCCCAAAGCGGCTTCTCTGGAATTCACCCAACAGCTGTGATCCATGAAACAGCCAAAATTGGCAAAAATGTAAACATCGGTCCCTTCTCGGTCATCGATCAAGACGCTATCATCGGAGATAATACGACGATCTGTTCCCACGTCTATATAGGCACGGCCACCTCCATTGGAGAAGATTGCCTCCTCCACCCCTCTACTACCATCCGTGAGAGATGTACCCTCAAAGACCGCGTTATCCTCCAACCAGGCGCTGTTATCGGCTCCTGCGGCTTCGGCTACTCTACAGATAAAACAGGAAAGCACACCAAGCTAGAACAGCTAGGCACAGTCATTATTGAAGAAGATGTCGAGATTGGCGCCAACACAGCCATCGATAGAGCCAGATTTAAAGCAACCATCGTAGGCCGCGGCACTAAAATCGATAACCTCGTGCAAATCGCACACAATGTAGAGATTGGTAAGAATAACATTCACGCAGCTCAAACCGGAATCGCTGGCTCTGCTAAAACTGGCGACCGCGTCATGTGCGGCGGCCAAGTAGGCGTGCTCGGTCACGTAGAAATCACAAATGATGTACTCATCGCGACCAGATCTGGCGTCAGCAAGTCACTCAAAAAGTCCGGTAAATACCGAGGCGCACCCGCAGTGCCTGTCCCTGAATACAACAAGCAATTTGTCCACGGACGTAAAATTGAATCGTATTTAGAAAGAATTAAGATTTTAGAAGAAAAAATGAAAGAACTTGAGCTTACCAGATCCCCAACTTAATGAGCGCTAACTGTTTAATTATTCTATGCTAGTGATTTAATAGCAGCGATAGCGCAAATTAGAGCCAAACCTTTTCCCATTGCAACCATTCTAGGAAATGAGTCACTATGAACAATACTATTTTTAAATGAAATTATTTGTTCTACAGGTCTTTCTAGCACCGTACCAATAGCTGCCCTCAGAACTTTATGTTCAAATTTAAGAGGTGCATATTTAGACAATTCATTTCTATCATGTATTTTTGTCATCATTATCTCCAATTATATATATCTAGCATGACTGCCATGGATGTTAATATGAGAGTAGGAACCATAACTTTTAATAAATTGAACCTAGGCGGCCTAACATGAGCTCCTCTTAAATAGTAGTTTAAACAACCATAGAGCCTTATTTGATTTTTTCTATTGTTTAGAAATTCATCTCCTGCAAGACGAACTGCTTGCCTGTTTTGCACGATTGCACGAAACACCACTCTTTCATTATTTTTTACTTCATCACTCGCTATTCGAAGAGCAAGTACTCCATTTACTTTTGCAAGCTCAAAGATAAAATCAGGATTATCAACGAGCTCCCCTTTAATAATTGCATGTTCATTCTTTTTAAGAACCTCTAACATAAAGTGATGATTAAATAGTAAATTGTCTTCTGCCAAGAGATAGATATCAGGACATTCATCCATAAGCTTAAGATAAAACTCAAAGTCGCTTAAGTGAGCATAATTATTATCCTTATCCAAAAAACTAAGCGCTAGCTCCCTTTTCTCTTGTGAAGATGCACCTCTTGCGCAGGATAAATAAATACTGCCGTAATTTTTAGCCTGTTTTAGGACAATATCCAAATCGCCCCTTAGAGCTGGGTCCATAAGGGCAAAAACATCAACATTGGTAATAGCTTCCAAAACAATCTCTTTATCGCGCTTTATCTCGTCACTTCCAAACTGAAGATACTCACCATTCACTTTAACAGCTAATAGAGCAGCTGTTCTATTTTCAGGGCAATTTCCATTTACAAAATGTTTGATTAATTGTTCTTCAATGAATGTGTTGAAAATATTAAAAAACCGAGGTTTCTCTGAGTGATAAAGATCTACTAATTGTTGAGGGGAAAGTTGCTCAAATGGAAAATTTCTTATTAGTGCACTTTGAAGCTCTTCTAACTTAGCTCTTAATGTAGCCAAAGTTTTGATATCAGATGTGCCTTTCTCATCTAATTGAAATATACTACGTATTTCAATAGGAGTATTTCCTTCTCCCCCAAAGATCTTTAAAATGGAATCTTTAAGCTTATCAAAATTTGCAACTTCTCTCTGGATATTTAGGTATACAACATCTCTTTGAAGCGAATGATTAGACTGAGCTAATGCGGTCACTTCCTCAGGAAGTAAATAGGATGAAACCTCATCTATTACATCTGTTGGAACAGAAGGACATAATCGACAATTAACCGCTGCAATAGAAGCCATTTACTTTCCTTTTATACTAGTTTTAAAACAAATATAAAATAATATTTTTTAATAAAATTCAATAATTTAATTAAAAGGGACAATAGCGCAAGTTACTTGCAATTAAAGACTTGAGATTTACAAACAACTGAATACCTGAAAGATAAGAATCACCCTTAAAAAATAGCTTGATTTTGGACCAACTCCATTATCCAGAGGAGATTAGGGATTAGACATGAAAAGACCTTTAACTCAGAGTTACTGCATTACATTGGTGGGATTTTATCGCACCAACTAGTGCTACAAACACTACTTTCAATATTTTTTTACGGTTTTCAAATGCCTCAGGCTCTCTGGGGCCATGTATAAAGTAGCTCAACCTTCCAAATGCTTTTATATTCATTTCTCTGCTTCGCATCAGTCTTTTGCTTAAGCCATAAAAAGCCATCTTATTAATCTGTATAACAGCTCTTCCAAACTCATCATCGTCTTTTAACCTATCACTACAAATAAATGATATTAATGGATAATGCGGTAGTATGGCTAATGCAAGCCTTTTATCATCAAGAATTTCACCCAAAGGAATAAGAAAACGTATAATCTTATGTTTAATAAAGTTCTTTTCTCTTTCTGAGATTCCGAATAGTTCTACAATTTCTAGAAAACCTAGCAACTCTTCCCTACTGAAGTTATGCTCAACTCTATCTCCGGCGGCGTCTATCATCCGTCTACATACTTCGACCATTCTATCTAAAACTTTTCTTTTAAGTTTACCTGAAGAATTTGGAAGAGCTTTATAGAAATAAAACAGCTGTTTCAAACTATTTATCCTACCTAAAGGAAGGTCTGATCAATTCATATTTTCAATCTTTTGCTAAATTTTTTCTCAAATCGATTTTTCGATCTCTCCTAACCGTCAAAGGTTTAGGTCGATCTCCAAAATCAATTTTAGCTAAAAAT
>Ga0114933_10000567_pt1 | contig 44908 bp, 38 predicted proteins | sample 4SBtaG_FD_89691 | JGI IMG/M metagenome (GOLD analysis project Ga0114933, IMG submission 89691) | Deep subsurface microbial communities from Kolumbo volcano to uncover new lineages of life (NeLLi) - 4SBTROV12_W25 metaG | ecosystem: Environmental > Aquatic > Marine > Volcanic | place: Kolumbo... | reverse complement strand
GCCCACTCGTTGTTGTCGTTCCGACAACACTCGTGGGCGCATGCGGCGCTGCGTTGTGCCTTCCAGGCGGGCCGTTCAAGCGCCACGGAGGCTCGCTCGTTCAGCCGAAACGGTTGGCGGTGCTCATCGAGACGCGGGGCGTCGCGAGATTTCCGCCGCGGCGGACTTGTGAGCGTTCGCTCTTTTGTGGCCTGCCAACTTAGCTAAGGTCAGCCACCTGGGGGTAGCCGACTGATGGAGATTGAACACGAGACGCATTACGCACGGTCTGGCGATATCCACATTGCGTATCAGGTGTTCGGCGACGGCCCGTTCAACGTCGTGGTCATTCCCGGTGCATGGAGCCACGTGGAACTGGGCTGGGAGACCTCGGGCGCGATGCTCGAGCGCTTCGCCAAGTTCGCACGGGTCGCGATCTTCGACAAGCGCGGAACGGGCCTGTCCGACCGCAACGTCGGCATCGCCCCGCTCGAGGTTCGCATGGACGACACCCGTGCGGTGATGGACGCGTGCGGCATGGAGTCCGCGTCCATCCTTGGTATGTCCGAGGGCGGCCCGATGGCCTTGCTGTTCGCAGCGACGTTCCCCGAGCGCGTGCGCTCACTGGTCATGTACGGGTCCTCCCCGACATGGCGGTTCGTGCCGGAGGTGCCGGGTTCGGCCAAAGCCGCCCGCTACGCGACCGAGCTCGCGCGGGTTATCGAGTCCGGTTGGGGCACCGCTGAGGGTTGGCACTTCTGGGTCGGATCCGACTTCGACGTTCCGGAACTGCGTCCCAACATCGCCCGAGCGTGGCGTACGATGGTGAGCCCTCGCGACGCACGACAGATCATGGAGATGACGCGGCAGATCGACGTTCGCAAGACACTGCCATTGGTCACCTGTCCGACGATCGTCATTGCGTCCAGTGAAGATGAAATCGGTCCGCCGGAGACGGGGCGGTGGATGGCCGATCAGATCCCGGACGCCCGCTACGCGGAGATCGAAGGCCCCCATTACCCCGTGTGGCCGGGTCAGGCCGAGAAGCTGACCACGCTGATCGAAGAGTTCCTCACCGGCGCAGCGGTGGCCATGCCCGTCACTCGTGCGCTGTCGACCGTGCTCTTTACCGACATCGTCTCGTCAACCGACACCGCAGCGAGGCTCGGCGACCAGCGCTGGAGAGAGATGCTCGAGGCCCATGATCGGCTCGCGGCCCGGTTGGTGACGAACCACGGCGGCAATCTCGTCAAATCCACAGGCGACGGGATCCTGGCGACCTTCGATGGGCCCGGCCGCGCCGTGCGCTGCGCGCTGGAGCTCGCAACTGCGAGCGCCTCCGCCGGGATCGACATAAGAGCCGGGATCCACACCGGCGAGGTCGAACTTCGAAGCGATGGCGACGTCAGCGGGATCGCTGTCCATCTCGCCAGTCGGGTCGAGAGCGAGGCAGGAGCCGGTGAGGTCCTCGTGTCTCGGACCGTAACGGATCTCACCTTCGGAGCCGATCTGACATTCGAGAGCCGAGGGGAACACGAGTTGAAGGGAATCCCCGGTACTTGGGAACTGTTCGCCGCGCAGCCATGAGCCGAGCGGAGAGGGCGGGTGCACGCGTTCGCCAATGGTCGCGGCCCACTCGACCTCGCCGCACGCGGCGCAACATCTCAACCCTCACGGGTCGTGCTATCGCTGCCACGTACGAAGTGGTTGGATTAACTCGACGATTCGGTGTGCGGTAGTTTGCCGCGGGGGCCCACGCGGGTCCGACAACAAGGAGATCGGCACATGAGCGAACGAGTCCTGCTTACGGGCATTACCGGCTACATCGGGCAGCACTGCGGCGCCGAGTTGCTCAAAGGCGGCTACGAGGTCGTCGGCACGGTGCGATCTCAGCAAAAAGCGGCCGCGGCGCGTTCGGCACTCGAGAAAGTGGCGTCGGTCGACAAGTTGCAGATTGTTGAAGCCGATCTACTTTCCGACGACGGGTGGGACGCCGCGGTCGACGGGTGCACCTACGTGTTGCACGTGGCGTCTCCTTTCTTCCTGTCGGAGCCCGACGACGAAAACGAGTTCATCACCCCTGCGGTCGAAGGCACCAAACGGGTTGTGAGCGCGGCGATGAGGGCCGGCGTGAAGCGGTTGGTTCTGACATCGTCGGTCGCGTCGGTCTCGGCCGGTAGGGGTTCGGGGACCTTTGGACCCGAGTCGTGGTCCGACACCAACACTGATATTGGGGCCTACTCAAAGAGCAAGACCCTTGCCGAACAAGCAGCATGGGAACTGGTTGATGGTTCCGAAATGGAACTGGCCACGATCAACCCGGCCGCCGTGTTGGGACCATCGCTCGGTGCGAATCCCGACGCCCAGAGCGTCCAACTGATGACCGACATGATCACCGGCAAGATGCCGATGTACCCCGATCTCACCCTGGGCATCGTCGACGTTCGCGACGTTGCTCGACTTCACGTCAAAGCGATGACCGCGCCGGGTGCGGCAGGGAAACGGTTCATTGCTTCTACCGCCGAACCGATCGAGATGGCTACGACGGCACGCATCCTCAAGGATGCCGGCTACAACAAGGCCCCATCGCGCAAAGCCCCGACGCTGCTTTTGAGGCTCATGGGTTTGTTCGACAAAGACGTCAAAGCGATGTTGCCTTTGTTGGGCACCCGAGCCAACTTCGACAATTCCGCAGCGTTGGAGATTCTCGATTGGGAACCGATGCCGATCGAGGATTCGATCACCGAGATGGCTTCGGCGATCTCGACGACGTAGTCGGCTTTGGCCGCGACCTGGAACCAGGACGCGATATTTCGCGACTACAGCAGTTCGGCCAACATCGCCGCGGCCCGGGTAGCCCCGTTGGATTCCACATTGGCGGCCCGAGGACCCGCTTTGAGTTCCTCGATCATGGCCTCGGCGATCACGTCAGGGCCCGACTCGGCATAAATCATCTTCCGACCGGCGCCGTACTGGTCGAGACGATGAGCAACGTGCACGTTTTGCTCAAAATGATTCTTGAGCGGGAAGTAGAGGAACGGGGTCCCGGCCGCGGCGAGCTCCATCGTGGTGGTGAGACCGCCTTGCACAACTGCGAGGTCGCACGCGGCGAGTCGCTGGTCGAGATCGGGAACGAACCCAAACGCTTCGGCCCCCGCTGGCAGGTGGAACGAAGCAGGATCGAGTCGGGGTCCTGTAACAACGATCATCCGTAGGCCCGGCCGTTGGCGACGAGCGACCGGAAAGGCCGACAGGATCCTGCGGATCAGCCCGCCGCCCACGCCAGATCCGCCAACGCTCACAACCACGACCTCCTCGTCCTCTCGCCAACCGAAGTGCCGGCGAAGTTCGCCCCGCGGTCCAAAGTCGTCGGGGTGGCGTCCCAGCACGTAACCAGAGAACTCGAAGTGGTCGGGAACCCAATCGCGCATATCGGGAAGGCCTGGTCCGAAACCGAGGGGGGCGATGTCGCGTTCGTTGCCGACGAAGATCGACCGGTCGCGAACGCCCGGGTTTTGTTCGACGTGACCGATCATCTCGGCGTTGTAGTCGCTGGTAAGGAACGCCTCGTGGTCCCCGCCTTCTGGCATCGGGACCCAGCCGACGAAATCGGTCAGCCAGGCGACTTGTGCCTGTTTGAGTTCGGGGTGTTCGTGCCAGTAGTGGTCGACATCCCATGCTTCGTCGGCGATCACCAGGTCGTAGTGCCCGTCTTCGAGGGCTTCCTGAAACACCATGAAGTTCTTGATGAGGATCTCGTCCATTCTGCGAATGGCTTGGAAAGCATTGAGGTCGTGCTCGCCGGCCTCGCTTTCGATGTGGCTCGACTCGTTTGCGAGCGCTTTGCTGCCGGGATGCAGCGTCTCGTTGTTGGCCGAAAGGAATCGAGTAACAGGGTCCTGCGCCAGCCAGTCGACCTGAAGCCCTGGAATCTCGGCCCGTAGCGATCTACTGATTGCCAAATCGCGTCGGGCGTGCCCGAGACCAATCGGGGAAGAAAGGTAGAGCACCCGCTTCTGACTGCTCTTTCTGGCTCCCCGAGCCGGCGACCAGGTGCCGAGCGAGTCGGCGAGAAAGTCGCGAATCTTCGTGTTCACCAGCGCCGGGAATCGGCAATGAGGTGCGTGTCCAGCTCCGAGGACCTTGACGTACTCGCCATTGGTGAGATCTGCGACGATCTCCGACGCTTCGGGCTTGGTCACGGCATCGCCGTCGCCATGGATCGTGAGGACCGGACAGCTGATGCGGCGATACTCGGCTTCGCCGAAGATCAGATCGTCCTTACCGCTCGGGTCCATCGTGGCCGCAAGCACTTTGCCGTCGGTCTGGTTGGCCCAGCCGACCGTGTCTTCGATCTGTTTCGTGGAATGAGGTTCGTTAAAGATCTGCGAGGCAAAAAAGTCTACGAAATCGGGATAGTCGCGCAACCAATGATCGCGGTTGTACTTGGCCCAACCGTGCACCGGCTCATCGCCTTGGGGGCGGTTGTATTTCTCCCACGTCTTGTATTCGTAGCCGGACGCCAGCGAACTGACAGTGCCGATGCTCACGAGCGCGTCCACTCGTTCGGGATGGTACGCGGCCACTGCTGCGGCCACGCCCGAACTCAGCGACCATCCGAGTATCACTGCCGACGCGGTGCTGGTGGCGTCGAGCACCGCGATCACGTCGCCTACGTAATCGCGCAGCTGATAGCGGTCAGGAGTGATCGGTCGGTCTGACTTGCCGTTGCCTCGCGGGTCCCAGGTGATGCAGCGGAAACGTTCGCTGAAGTACGGAATCTGAGCTTTGTAAGCTCTTGAGTGAACAAAGCTCCAAGTAGGGACGAACACGATTGTTTTGGGTCCGTCGCCGTAGACCTCGTAGTGGAGGGCAATGCCGTCGCGATCGACGTATCCCTCGGTGTGAGCCAGCGTTGCGCGCATGTCTACGCTCCTGTCTTGGTGGGGGAGTCGGCGAGGGTGCGGAGGAGATCGCCGACTCGGCGAAGCGCACCTCTTATCGGTACGTCGGACTCGGGGATCCCGAGGAGGATCTGAGCCTCGGCTCCGAGAAAGGAGGCGGCGATCAGTGCCGCGAACTCCTCGGAAGTGAACGGAGCCAACGACCCAAGTTGTGCTTCGGCATCGCGTGCGAGTGAACAAAGCAACTCGTTCCAGCCGGCAAGGCCGCGTCTGACTGCGGAGTTGATCGAGGGGTCGGCCCAACCGGCCGCGATCAGTTCTTGCAGAACCCGCACATAGCCGGATTCGAGGTCTTGTTCGAGGTAGTCGCAAGCGAGATCCCAACGCTCGGCCACCGACACTTCGGGAGCCGAGAAGAGCGACTCCTGTCTGATCAACAGTTCGGCGTTCATGTCCTCGAACAGGGCGAGAACAAGGCCTTCCTTGGAACCGAAGTGGTATCGGATCTGGCTCATCTGCGTTCCCCCGAGTTCGGCGATGCGTCGAGTCGAAAGCCCGGCGAAACCGCCCTCGAGCAGCACTTGGCGGCTGGCTTCGAGGATCTGTTGTCGGGTCGCGGCGCCTCTTGTTTCGGTCATTGCGAATCTCTGGTCATGGCGAATGTCCCGTTCTCCGTGCGTCCGTGTTTCCATCGGTATAATTCGTTCGAACGAATTAGGCAAGTCCTCGCGTCCTTCATCTAAGTTCAATCCATGACGCAACGCGACTCGTTTCTGTCCGACGATTGCCCGCCGATGGGGATCTACGAAACGCTTTACGCGTTTCGCGACAGCTTTGGGCAGTTCATGGGAGCCAACGGCACGCATCCTTGGTCACAGGGATTTCCGCTCACTACACCGTTGACCGACGGTCCCGACCTGCCGAGCAGCGTCGCCGTCACCTGGGAGGATCGGTTCTACCCCAAAGCATGGGGTCACCCGTTGCTGCGCGATGCGATAGCGGGGCACTACAACAACTTCTATGGGTCGACCATCGCCCCCGAGAACGTGATGGTGTTCGCCGGCGGTCGCCCCGGTATCTACGCTGTTCTCGCGTTCTTGAAGCACCACGTGCAGGTCCGAATCGGCAACGTGGAATGGCCCGCGTATCTCGACATCCTCACCCAGACCGGCACCGACTGGAGTGTGGTGCCATTCACGAAGGAGAACGGATTTCATCCGCCCAACTCGGCGTATTTCCATCGAGGCGGACTCAACGCCAAGACTCACTTGCTTCCGGTGATCTCCAATCCTGGCAATCCGACGGGCCATACACGCTGCGACAAAGAACTCGAAGAACTGGTCGAGATGGCCGAGCAGCCCAAGAATGGGATATTGCTTGATGAGGCTTACGAGATGTTTCACGAGTCTGGTGGGGTCAGCGGCATTCGTTATGTGAAAGACCTCGACAACAGCAACATCTTCCTTGCCGGTGCTTGCACAAAGGGCCTGCAGTGCCCCGGGATACGTGTCGGCTGGATCATCGCCAGTCGCGACAACATCGAAGTGTTGTCGAACTATTCGAGCTTTGGGATGGGCGGGGTCAGCCATCCTGCGCAGCTCTATGCCGCGGAACTTCTCGAGCCGTCACGCGTCGAGCAAGCCCGCCACGCAGTCCGCAATCACTACGGCATGCAACGGGCTCGGTACGGTGCGGCCTTTGCCGAGATGGGACTTACCGTGCACACCGGCGACGGCGGCTTCTATCACTGGCTCGAACTCCCCGAGGGACTCAAGGCGAGCGAACTCAACCGCAGATTGTTCAAGCACGGCGCGGCGGTTCTCGAAGGGATCGATTGCGACATGGCTCGACCCCATGCCAAAGACCCGTCGTACGTCACGCCGTACGACTCGTTCTTGCGCTTCTCGTTCGGACCGCTGCTACCCGAAACTTTCGATGCCGACATCGCCCTCATGAGGCGAGTTCTAGACGAATACCGAGCCGATGCCAGCGGTTCGAAGCTTGCTTAGATCGGGCGCTCTAGTGGCCCAGAAATAGTCGGTACGCCGGGTTGTCGGTCTCGTCCCAGTGGCGATAGCCGAGCTCGCTCAAGAACCCGGCGAACGCATCCTGATCGCCCGGAGGGACCTGAATCCCCACGAGCACACGGCCGTAGTCGGCGCCATGGTTGCGGTAGTGAAACAGCGAAATATTCCAGTCGGGGCGCATGTTGGCGAGGAACCGCATGAGGGCACCGGGGCGCTCGGGGAACTCGAAGCGGTACAGCACCTCGTCCTCGGCGAGGGCCGACTTGCCTCCAACAAGGTGACGCAGATGCACTTTGGCGAGTTCGTCACCGGTCAGATCAAGGGTGGTGAAGCCGGCCGCCTCGAGGCTGCGAGCGATCTCGGCCGGTTCGTCGCCGTGGCTGGTCTCTATACCGACGAACACGTGGGCTTGCGCGGCGTCGCTGATCCGGTAGTTGAACTCGGTTACTGATCGATCGCCGACTTCGGCGCAGAACCGTCTGAACGAGCCTCGCTCCTCGGGGATGGTCACCGCGAAGACTGCCTCTCGACGTTCGCCGATTTCGGCCCGCTCGGACACAAACCGCAGCCGATCAAAATTCATGTTGGCGCCGCACGCGATGGCGACCAGGGTCTGGCCCTCGGTCTCGTCCCGGCGGACATATTGCTTGAGTCCGGCAATGGCCAGCGCACCTGCTGGCTCGAGGATCGCCCGGGTGTCGGTGAACACGTCTTTGATGGCCGCGCACGCCGCATCAGTGTCGACGCGGAGAATCTCGTCGACGTGGCGTTGCACAAGCGCAAACGTTTCGGCCCCTACCCGGCGTACTGCGGTGCCATCGCTGAACAACCCAACGTCGTCCAACTCGACGATCTCGCCCGCCTCAACACTGCGGGCCATGGCATCGGAGTCTTCGGTCTGTACTCCGATGACCCGGATGCTCGGCTTGAGCGCCTTGAGATACGACGCCACTCCCGATATCAGGCCGCCGCCGCCGATAGCAACGAAGACCGCGTCGATCGAACCGGGATGTTGCCGCAGGAGTTCCATGGCGATCGTGCCTTGCCCGGCGATCACATCGGGGTCGTCGAACGGGTGCACAAACTCGAGTCCGTCGCGCTCCATGATGCGGCGGGCCTCCGATTCGGCATCGGTGTAAGAATCGCCATGCAGGACCACCTCGGCGCCCCGGGAGCGGACCGCATCAATCTTCACGTCCGGCGTTGTGACCGGCATGACGATTACCGCCCGACAACCCAGATGGGCGGCGGCCAGAGCAACTCCTTGGGCGTGGTTCCCGGCCGATGAGCAGATCACTCCGCGCTGGCGCTGCTCGGGGCTTAGCTTGGCCATCTTGTTGTAGGCGCCACGGATCTTGAACGAAAAGACCGGTTGTAGATCCTCGCGCTTTATGAGCACCTCGTTGTTGGTGCGGGCCGACAAGACCGGTGCAGGATCGAGGGGGGTTTCGACGGCGAGGTCGTAGACGTCGGCGGTGAGAATCCGCCTTAGATAATCAGTCTCGCCTGGTGTTGAGTCGCTCACAGACCCAAGTCAACCAGCGCGGCCGAGTAGTTCCAGTGTTGCGCGGAGGTATACCTCGGCGGCTTTGGTGATTTCGTCGATGGCGACGTACTCGTCGACGGTGTGGGCTTGGGCCAGCGAGCCCGGCCCGAGAATCACCGCCGGGCAGCCGAAGTTAGGCGCGTCGGTGCCGGCCGGGAAAGCCTCGACGACCGAATCCGACCCGGTCGCTGCTGTCACCGCCCTTTCACATGTGGCAACGATCAGATGGTCGGTGGGTGTGTCGAGCGGTTCGTTGAACATCGATGGATCCGAGATTTCGTAGCGAAACTCCGGGTCGGTCGCGGCGATGGCGTCCAGACGGGCGCGGTATTCGGTCAACACTTGGTCGACGGTCTCACCGGGAATCATGCGCCGGTCAACCGTGAGCTCACAGCCGTCGGGCACGATGGCGACCATCGATCCGCCGCCGATCACGCCCGGACTGAACGTCGCGTACCCGGCCAGCGGGTGCGGATCTCTGGCGTCGAGTTCGGTCTGGTAGTCGGCGAACGCCGACAACACCAGCCCCATCTTTTCGATGGCGTTTACACCCTCGTGGGGGACACTCGAGTGCACGGCTCGGCCGTGGGTGGTGATCGTCATACCGATCTGACCTTTGTGAATCGGACAGATCGACAGACTCGTTGGCTCGCCCACGATGCAAAAATCGGGTTCGTACTCGTAGCTCGCAAACCGGGCCGAGCCGACCATGAGGTTCTCCTCGTCGGCGGTACCAACAATGAGCAAGTCCCCGCCAAGCGTCAGTTGAGATTCGTGAACAATGAGAGCAACCTCGACGAACGCGGCGAGCGCCGCCTTCATGTCACAAGATCCTCGCCCGTATAGTCGCCCATCTTCCACACGGCCAGAGAAGGGCTCGATACATCGTTCGATCCCTACGGTGTCGAGGTGGCCGGCGAGCATCAAGGTCGGGGCGGACGGGTCCGAGCCAGCGATGCGGCCGATGACGTTTGGCCGGCCGGGTTCGACCTCGCGTAGCTCGACCTCTACACCGGCCGCCCGTAGTTCGTCGGCGAACATTTCGGCGAAGTCCTGCTCGCTCCTTTCGGTCGAGGGCGGCTCGTCGAATGGGTTGACGCTGGGCTTGCGCACATAGCGACTCGTCCGTTCGACGAGTCGGTTGGCGTCGATCGCGGCTACTAGAGCTTCGGTGGAATTGATGATGTCGGGGCCGGCCATCGGCTGACAGTACACCTGCGAGCGTGTTCGACGAACTCGTTCGAGGGGTGCCCACGGCTTCGCGTTCAGGAGTAGGGGTCAGAGACGGCCAGGTATGCAATACTCGCCAAATGGCCAACATGTCGGACCCTGTGAGCGCCGCTGAATTCGATCAATTGCAGAGCGAGCTCGATGCCGTTTACTCCCTGAACTCGCCCGAGTCCACGACCCCGCACGTCATCGTGCCAATGCCGTCGTTCAGCTTGGGCGAGGGCTTGTTGTCACACTACGGCGGTCGCCTGGCATCGCTCGAGCATCGTTTCTTGGTCGGTGTGTTCACGTTGCGCATGCCCGCGGCCCGACTGGTGTACGTCTGCTCGGCTGAGCCCGCACCGGAAGTCATCGATCACTATTTCTCGTTGTTGCCAGACCCGCAGAACGCCCGAGACCGGTTCCGCCTGGTGGTAGTGGAAGATTCGTCAACACGACCAGTAGCCGCCAAGTTGCTCGAACGGCCGGACTTGCTCGACGGTATCACCGCCTGGATTGGCGACGACCCAGCCTACATCGAGCCATGGAACGTGGCCGCCGCCGAGCAGCGGTTAGCCCTTCGGCTCGGCCTGCCGATTCTTGGTTCGGCGCCTGATGTCTGGCCGCTGGGATTCAAGAGCGCCGGGCGAAGGGTGTTTCGTGAAGCGGGGGTGCCGGTGCCTGACGGCATCGAGGACCTGACCACAGTGGCCGAGGCGGTTGACGCTATCGATCAGCTCCGTGCCAACCGCGATGACCTTCCCGCGGTCATCCTCAAGCACGACGATTCCGGAGCTGGCGATGGCAACGCGGTGATCCACACAAACGACCTCGATCGGGCGGGAACGGCGTCGTCCCGCCGTCGGGTCTTGAGCCGGATCAACCATCTCGAACCGTGGTATCTCGACACGCTGGAGCTGGGGTTTGTGGCCGAGAGCCGGATTGTGGGTGAGCAGTTCTCGAGTCCGAGTGCGCAGGCCGAAATCCGTCCCGACGGATCGGCCGTGATTTTGTCGACCCACGAGCAAATCCTGACCGAGGACGACCAGGTGTATCTCGGGTGTCGATTCCCGGCTAACCCCGACTACGCGGCGCGGTTGGGCGCCCATGCGCGCACCGCGGCCGGTGTAATCGCGTCCAAAGGTGGTTTGGGCCGGCTGGGGATCGACTTTGTTACTGCCCGCAGCGGCACCGACGACTGGTCGGTGCACGCTATAGAAATAAACCTCCGCAAACCCGGCACAAGCCATCCCTACTCGGCGCTTCGTCACCTGGCTCCAGGACGCTACGACGTCGATGCCGGCACCTACACCGACGACCGGGGGCAGGCGAAATTCTATGTTGCGTCCGACAACCTGGTCGAGGAGAACTGGACCGGCATTGCCGAAGTCGACGTGATCGCGGCAATACGTGACGCCGGGCTCTCCTTCGATACGTCGTCTCGTACCGGCGTGGTTCCTCACATGTTGTCGTGTCTGGCTATCGACGGCCGATTTGGGTTGACCGCGATCGCCAATTCGCCCGCTCAGGCCGAGGAACTCCAGGAGGCGACCGTTAGTGCTATGAGGGCACTGGCCGCGAGCTACCACTAAGCCGTCGACCGGCGCCGAAGTCAGGGCCTGATCGCCCGAAAGGCGTTGTGATCGAGCAAGGCTTGGCTGATCGGCCGCAACAGGTCGATCAACCGCTGTGTTTGGCCGGGGCCGACCGCGTCGACCAGTGGAGCAGCCGCGACGTTGGTCCGGTGTTCGATGTCGTCACGAAACGCCCGGCCGGCTTCGGTGAACTCGTCGTCGAGATCGAGCAGGCCTCGATTGCGGAGTCGTTCGGCCGCCGCTTCCCAGTCGGCCACGGGCCACCGCCGCGTCGCCACCAGGGCCTTCTTCGGTACTTGGCCGGTCGCGGCGTGCAACACCAACGCCTCTACAGGATCGGCCGGCGCGGCAATGAGAGCGGCGACGTGACCGTCGCCGCGCCATTCTCGGATGACTGTCACCAACTGCCAGAGATGTTCCCAGGAGTCGCTGGGGGCCACAACCGCACGGTTGGCGGCCGCCAGAGGGCGACCGGCGTCGCCCACACCATCGACCATCGCCGCGGCGATCTGGGTGGCCTCGTCACGTTCGGCCTCGCTCAGCAGCGGGTCGACTCGGCGCAACACTCGGCCGGCGGCACGCATCCGGGCCGCTTGAATGCTCGACGGTTCGGCGAGCGACCACGCCATTGGGATGACAGGTGTGATCAGTTCCGGGTTGAAGTTGTAAAACGTCGCGGTGACGACCTCTGCCGTCACTTCGCCGAGTGCGGCGCCGCGGCTGGCGAAATAGTGAGCGGCGGCCGGCAAGCCACACGCGTCGTATTCTTCGGTTGCTTCCGGAGCGAAATAGATGAACCCGTGCACACGACCGGACATCGCTCCGAGGCGGGCCGAAAGCTCCAAGGTGTTGCTCATCTCAGCCCTGGGATGGCCTCGGCTGCGACCGATTCGAACACGGCGCGCTGACTGTCGATTGGATAGTAGAAGCCGACCTCGTCGAAACCGAGGTCGAACAGTTGGCCCGCCAAATCCTCGAACGCACCACTGGAATCCCAGTAGAAGAGCTGGCCGCCTTTTTCGCGAGCGTCGGCATCGAAGAGCAGAAAGCTATGACGCATCGTGTCGGGGTCGCGGCCTTCGGCGTCGCAAGTCTGGGTCATCTTGGACTTGAGCTTGATGGCGTCGTTCAAGAGGGCCGATGCTCCGGCACCGAAGCTCATGGTGTTCCAGGTGTCGGCGTGGGCCGCGGCGAACCGCATCATCTTCGGGCCCATTGCCGCGATAGTCACGGGTGGTCGCGGCTGCTGAACTGACTGGTGCACGACGGCTGCATCAACCGTGTAGTACTCGCCGCTGAATGTGGAGCGGGCTGTGGTCAAGAGATCATCGACCACTTTGAAGTACTCGCCAAACCTTGCAGCCCGCTCGGGGTTGTCCCAGTTGGGCACGCCGATCATGGCGTACCCAGGGTCGACCGTAAGGCCAAGGCCCAGCGCGGCTTCGACCCTGCCATTAGATACGTGATCGACGGTGAGAACTTGCCGCGCGAAGGTAGCTGGATCCCGCATAGGTATCTGCGCGACGCATGGGGCAAGCCGGATGGTGCTCGTCGCTTCGGCAAGGGCGGCCAATGTCGTCCATACGTCGAACCACGGCACGCTCGGGTTCTTCCAATCGACGAACTGATCGGCGGTCGTCGCCAAGTCGAGACCGAGCGCTTCGGCGTGAAGGACGCGGCGACGAAGCTCGCTCCACTCTACGTCGGGTAATATTTCGACCTGAAAGCGACGATCTATCGGCACCGGCGGACCGTAGTCCAGCGGCCTTTCACCGGCAAGACCTGATGAATCCGCGGGTCGAAAGTAACGGTTGTCAGCGAAGGTCGGGGATGACGTCTCGCGCGATGTGTTCGAATGCCGGTATCTGCGCGCTGTCGCTTGGATAGTAGAGCCCGAACTCGCGGTACCCCGCATCTCCCAAGTTGGTCACGAGCCGCACGAATAGTTCTGGGTCGTCGTAGTAACGCAGCCGCCCGCCCGCGGCCCGGGCTTGAGCGTCGAACAAGTTGACGCTTCGGCGAATGCTGGTTCGGTCACGGCCGAGCTTGTCGCAGATGGTGTCCATGAGGTCGTTGCGGGTCGAGAGTTCGTCGAGTTGTTCCTCGAAATCGGTCGAGAAGCTCATCGTGTTCCAGCCGTCGGCGAATCGGGCAGTGTGATGCATCATCTTCGGTCCGAGCGCGGCCGCGATGAGTGGAAGACGCGGCGACTGGTGCGACGACGGGTTCATCACCGCATTGTCTGCTCGGTAGTACTCGCCCTCATATGTGGTGACGTCCTGTGACAGCATTAGTCCCAGCAGTTCGATGTACTCGCCGAATCGGCGCGCTCGCTCGACGTTTGACCAATTGGGCAGCCCAACCATTTCGGTACCGGGGTCGATCGTGAGGCCGGTGCCGATTCCCAGCTCTACCCGTCCTCGGGAGATCTGATCGACGGTGACTGCTTGGTGGGCGAGAACTCCAGGGTTGCGAAGCGGGATTTGTGAGACGTTCGTTGACAGGCGAATCGAGCTTGTCTCGACCGCAAGGGCGGCCATTGATGTCCAACATTCCATCCATGCCGCTGGCGGGTTGGCCCAGTCGCAGAAATGATCCGGCACCGCAGCAATGTCGAAGCCGAGTTCTTCGACATGGAGGACCTGTTTGCGAAATTCGGTCCACGGTCGTCCTGGCAGGGTCAGTACGTGAAACTTTACGGAACCGGACATTGAATGACGGTAGCCGACCGAGATGGCCGCGACTATAGGTTCTGACAGAGCCGACGGGAGTCGTAGATCGCGGCCGCGATATCGCGCCCCGCGACCGCGTCACCGACCCTGAACAGGTCGAAGCCCCTTGAGCTGCGTGGCTGAGCGGCACCGGTTCTCAAAGCCTCGATATCGACGACCCCAAGGTTCGCCGACGACTCCCGCAGCGCCGAATACAGGTCATCGTCGGGTACAACGCCGGTCTCGGTAATTACGAACTCGACGATTCGTTGTGTCTCGGCGCGGGTGTGTTCGTTTCGGAGCGTGGCGACCAGGCCGTGCGATTCGCGGCGCACCGCCACGAGCCGGTGATCGGGGGTCAGTGCCACCGAGTTCTCGTAGAGCATTTTGAGGTAGGCCGGACCGATGGTGGCCGACAGGTCGTGGCCGACGAGTCGATCAGGGGTCACGATCTCGACCGGTCCTATGCCTCTGGTGGCTAGATATTCCGCCACCGACAGTCCGGCCTCGGATCCGCGGTCGTCGAAGATCAGCACGCGGCCAGTTGGGCGGACCGTTCCCGACAACACGTCCCAACTCGTGGCCACGACATCCGATCCGGCGTCGAGGAACGTGGGGTCGGGGAATCCGCCCGTGGCGATAATGACCACGTCGGGATGCTCGGCGAGCACGTCAGAGGAATCGACTGGCGTGTTGAGCCGCAGGTCGACACCGGCGACACGAATCTCGGCCTCCAACCAGCCAACGATGCCGAGGAGCTCGCTTTGTCGTTCGCTAGCCCGAGCGGCCAAGACCAGCTGGCCGCCAACTCGGTCTTGGGCTTCGAACAGCACCACATCGTGGCCGCGTTCGGCGCACACCCGAGCGGCTTCCAAGCCGGCGGGACCGGCGCCGATCACAACTACTCGACGCGCCGACGCTGTAGAAGGGGTGGTCAACTGAGCGATAAACGACTCTCGACCAGTCGCTGGATTCTGCAGACACAACGAGTCCATGCCGAGATGAAGCCGGTTGATGCAGTGCGATGCGCCGACGCAAACCCGGATTCGGTCCTGCTCGCCGCGTTCGAGTTTGGCGACTATGTGAGGGTCAGCGATATGGGCGCGCGTCATCCCGACCAAGTCGACCAGGCCCGCCTCGATTGCGTGGCGCGCCGACGACAGGTCGGTGATCCGCGTTGCGTGTAGCACTGGGATGTCGACGAGCGTCTTGATATGAGCAGCCATACTGGCGTAGGGCATCAGCGGCGTGCCCGACGGCGGTATGGCTTTGGACAGGCCCGAATCTGTCGCCAGCGACGAACCGGCGATGTTGAGAAAGTCGAGGGTTCCCGATTCGGCCAACCGGACCGCTATCTCGGCACTTTCTTGTCGGCTGAGTCCGCCCGGTTGATCCTCGTCTCCGATCATCCGGATCCCCAACAACAACTCGTAGCCCACGCTGGCCCGGATGGCATCGATGACCTCGAACGTGAACCTCAAACGATTTTCGAGCGAACCGCCGTACTGGTCGCGGCGTTGGTTGGCCAGCGGAGTCCAGAACTGGTCGATCAGGTGACTCGTGGCGCAAAGCTCGATGCCGTCGAGTCCGGACTGTTGAGCCCGCCCGGCTGCTGCGGCAAAATCGGCCACTATCCGCACTATGTCGGAACGCTCGATTTGCTTGGGCCAACCCCGATGCATGGGCTCGCGAATCGGCGAGGGGGCCACCAGAGGCAGCCAGTCGCCGTCGTTGGAGACGTTGCGGCGGCCCATGTGAGTGAGTTGGCTCATAACCGCGGTGCCGTGGCGGTGTATGCGGTCGACCATCAACCCCAGCGGTTCGATGATGGCGTTGGTCCCGTAGTTGAGTTGGCCCCACAACGACGCGGAGTCCGGCGAGACGTTGCTCGACCCTCCGATCATCGTCAACCCGATTCGACCCTTGGCTTTCTCCTCGTGGTAGGCCGCGTAACGTTCGCTCGGAGTGCCGTCGGTGTTGTAAGCCGGCGCGTGACTGCTCGAGAAGATCCGGTTCGCCAGCGCAACGGAGCCGAGCTGATAAGGCTGAAGCAGCGGATCGGTCGAGGCGTTGGTGAGCTTGGTGATGGGCGTCATCGTGCTCACCCAACTATCCGACGATGTACCTCGGCCAGTAGCTCGATCGATCGGAGGCGTTGTTCGATCGTGAGGCTGTGATGGACGGTAATCAGTTCGTCCACGTTGGCTTCTCGGGCAAAGTTGGAGAGATAGCGGCCCACCAACTCGGGACTGCCAGCCGCGGTGTAATGCACCATTTCGCCGATCTGGCGCCCTTGGGGCGAAGCGAGAATCTCGTCGGCCTCGGCATCGGTGAGCTTTCGGGGCACCTGAAGAAACCGAGCGACCCGCCGACGCTTGGCGTCGAGGAATTGTTGTTGGGCGTCGGCGTCGGTATCAGCCGCGATCACGTTGACGCCGGCGATCACATAGGGATCGCTGAGTTGATCCGAGGGTTTGAACTCGCGGCGGTAGAGCGCGACGGCGTTGAGCAGTTGACCCGGAGCAAAGTGCGACGCAAATCCGTACGGCAGTCCCAATTGGGCGGCGAGCTGGGCACCGTACAACGACGAACCCAAGATGTAGAGCGGAACGTTGGTGCCTGCCCCCGGCACCGCCTTGACATTGGGCACGACCGATTCGCCTTGGAGATAACCCCGTAGTTCCACGATGTCCTCGGGAAAGCGATCCGATGTGTGGGCATCGACGCGCATTGCTTGCATGGTGTTGTGATCGGTCCCCGGCGCCCGTCCGAGCCCGAGGTCGATGCGATCGGGATGTAGCGTGGCGAGCGTTCCGAATTGTTCGGCGATGACAAGCGGGGAGTGGTTGGGCAACATTACGCCGCCTGACCCCAGCCGGATGGTCGAGGTGTGGGCCGCTACGTGGGCGATCAGCACGCTGGTCGCCGATGACGCAATTGACGCCATGTTGTGATGTTCGGCGTACCACACGCGCCGATAGTCAAGTGCTTCGGCGCGCTGGGCGACCCTGACGCTGTGGGCAAAGGCGTCAGCAGGCGTGTCGTCTTCGCCGACGATCGCCAAATCGAGTATCGAGATCTTGACTGACTCGCGGTTCATCGGGTGGTCAGGAAGCCAAGTCGTTCATCTTGGCGGCCAGCTCGAGGTCGAGGCGGCTGATGCCATCGACATCGTGGGTTTCGAGTGCGACTCGAACGGTGTTGTAAAGGTTTGACCAATCCGGGTGATGGTTGAGCCTTTCGGCCTCGATCGCGGACCGCATCATGAACCCGACAGCTTCGACAAAGTCGGCGAAATCGAACTTTCGGAACAACTTGCCATCGACGAGATCCCACCCTGGTAAACGCTCGATCGCGGTCCGAACCTCGCTGTCGCTCAAGCGCTCGATATTGTCTGGCATAGGTCAAGAACTATAGTCAGCCAGTCCGGTAAGTCTCGATTCGAAAGGCGGCGGCTTCAGATGTATGCAGCGGACTCAGACCGGCCTGATCTGACCCCCGACCAAGCGTTACTGGTAGCTCGCGCAGTCGCCGCGGCCGTACGTCCACAGGGCGGACTCGAGCCAGTCCAAACCAGTCTGTTGGGTTCGGTGATCGAGGCCCTTCTCGATATCAACGTTGATCTGTCGGCGCTCGACCCATTGGATCCTCAGGATCTAGCGGAGGCGTTGGCCGACAAATCTCCGAACCTTCGTCAACGAGTTGTTCATCTCATGGTGCTTGGCGAGTTGGTACTGCGCCCCATCCCTCCCGACGTCGCCCGTCGCGTCGCGGCCTATGCCGATGCCTTGTCGATCGACGACCGGTTTGTCCGAATCGCTCGGCGTTACGCCCAAGGCGCTTTCGGGCTGGCCTGGGTAGACCTGCACCACAGCGGATTTGCCGAGCACTGGGAAGCAGCCCGGATGGATCAGCTCAAAACCACTGTTCGTCTCGAGGATCAGCTCGCTTCAGGCGTAGAAGACCCAGTGCTGGCCGAAGCGTGGGCCCGCTTCCAACACCTCCGCCCGGGCACGCTGGGCAAAGCAATGTGGGACATGTATCGAGGTCGAGGGTTCGGGCTCCCCGGCACCGCGGGTGGTGCTTCCGCTTACCTCGCGCAACACGATTTTGTGCACGTGTTGGCCGACTACGGCACAAACCTTCGGGGCGAACTCGAGGTTTTTTGTCTGATTGCCCGTGCCGACCCAGACCCCAAAGGGTTTGCATGGATTGCGACGCTCGTCGGGCTGTTCGAGACCGGATACGTGGCCGACGCCGGATTCTTTACCGGCGACCTCGAGGAAAGCCGCCTTGAAAGCCCCGACATGCACGTCCGAGTCGGCGACGCGTTGCATCGTGGACGCATGTTGTGTGATCGCTTGGGCACGGAATTGCTCGAAGTCGATTATCACGCGGTTGCCGATCAGCCCATCGAAGACGTTCGTGCCCATCTCGGCTTCGATCCCAAGTCTCAACGAGCGGTCAAGGCCGGGTCCCCGGGGTTGTTTGATCTAGATGGAATGTCGCTCAACCAACAACGGTTTGCTCAATCAATCGACCGCTAGCTTGTTGGTACACGGCGCGCAACGAAGGAACGTCAAATGAGATTCGCACAAGGGATCAAGGTCCAATCCGACGACGCCGAAGCCCTCGTCGAGTTGCTCGTCGAGTGGGACGCCGGGCAATCAAGGACCGACGTCATGGGCTACATCGGAACCCGGCTGTTGGCCGACCGAGAAAACCCCGGCACCTACATGATCCTGGCCGAGTTCGCCGAAGTCGATGGCGACGTGTCCGCGGCTGTTGAGGCCGAGCGCAACAATCAGCGTCTCGAGACCGAACGGTGGGTGACCAAGCTACGAGAGTTGGTCGCCGGCGAGCCCGACTGGATCCATTTCGACGAGATGTACCGAACCGGCATCACGGGCAACCTCCGGACCGGCTGAAGCTTTGCCATCAACAACTCACACCCGCGGAAAGTTCCGTGTCGCCGCGGCCCAGGCCACGCCGGTTTACCTCGACCGTGACGCCACCCTCGAGCTCGTCGCCGAGCATGTACTTGCTGCCGGTGGCGATGATGTGGACCTGGTTGTTTTCCCCGAGTCCTTCGCGCCGGGTTACCCGGATTGGGTGTGGCGCGGGAATCCGTGGAGAGACCGAGAGTGGTTCGCCCGCTTCGAATCGCAGGCCATCGCCGTCGACGGACCAGACCTCGATGGTGTGCGGGCCGCGGCGAAAGAGGCCAATACCTGGGTTGCCCTCGGTATGACCGAGCGGGCCCAAGGCGGCACCCTTTACAACGCGGTCGTCTACATCGACGCGGCCGGCAACGTTGCGGGATTGCACCGCAAGCTGGTGCCGACCGGGGCCGAACGCCTCGTCTGGGCCAACGGCCAAGGACCAATGCTCACCGTTGTCGACATCGGCGGAGTAAAAGTTGCCTCGTTGATCTGCTGGGAGAACTACATGCCCTTGGCCCGGGCGGCTCTCTACGAAAAAGGCATCGATGTCTTGTTGGCCCCCACTTGGGACAACAGCGACGAATGGCTCTCTACGCTTCGTCACATCTCCAAAGAAGGACGGGTGTTCGTTGTTGGGGTGTCGGCGCATTTGCGAGGGGCTGACGTGCCACGCGACCTACCCGGTGCGGCGGAGACATACGGCGGAGTTGACGATGTGATGTCGGCGGGCAACACCACAATTGTTGCTCCCGGCGGAAAGGTGCTCGCCGGCCCGGTGACCAACCAGGCCGTCACGCTCACGGCAGACCTCGAACTGGATCGGATCGCTACCGGCCGGCGACTCTTTGATCCCACTGGTCACTACGCCCGGCCCGACGTGCTCAAGCTCATCGACACGACTGATAGATAACGCTGGGCTTGTCCTTACCAAGCTCTCAACTCAGCCGACCATATTCTGCACATGCGTAGAAACACGTCCCCCATCCGCCTGCTCTTCGCGACCCTCGCCGTGTTCGGCGTCGTTGCGGCCTCGTGCGGTTCGAGCGGTACCGACACCGGCACTATCGACACTGGCACTACCGACACGGTCGCCAGCGATACCGACACCGGCACCACCGAGACCGTCGACAGCTCCGATGGTGTACTCCCTACATCGGATTACGTCGACTCCTACACCCTGACCGATACCGAGTTTGGCACCATGGTCACGGTCACCGTCGACGGGTCCACTCGGACGATCGAAACGAACGCGCTACCGGACCACGACACTGGCGAGTTCCCCAACGATGGTAATCCGAACACCATTTCGGCACAGGATCTGACTTATGAGTACCCGGTCGAAGCCGTGTACACCGGGAACTCATCGACTGTTCGCACTACCGGAGTGGCCGTGAACGGGGTCAAATTCGAACCGGGAACCGCCGAGACTTTGACGTGCAGCAGCGGCGAGACCTACCGAATCGAAGCCTTGCAGGACGTGTACAACCTCGGACTCGACTTCAACAATGCCCACGTGCAACCCACTGGTGAGTACCACTACCACGGCGTCTCGGAACTGCTCGCTGATGCCTTTGCGACCGACACGGACCTGGTGCACGTGGGGTTCGCAGCGGACGGTTTCTTGATGTACTACTCCAAATCAGGGGCCTACGAGTCCGGGTACGACCTGAGCACCAGCGAACGTGCCGGCACCGACTGCGTAGCAACGGGCCCGGCGGGCATCACCTTGGACGTCGAGGGGACGACGCCGGACGGCACTTACACCTCTGATTGGGTTTATGACGACGCGACCGGCGACCTCGACGAGTGCAACGGCATCACCATCGACGGCCAATACGTCTACCTCATCACCAACGAGTTTCCGTACGTAGGTCGTTGCCTCAACGGTGAGGCCGCGGGTGAAGCCGGCGCCGCGGCGGGCGCCACAGGAGGCCTCGAACCGCCCGACCTCACCGATGCGGCGGCAGCGTTGGGAGTATCGGTCCCCGAACTGGAAGCGGCGCTCGGTCTGCCTCCTGACGTTGATGCCGCGGCGGCGACGCTCGGCGTAACGGTCGACGAGTTGGTAGCGGTCCTGCCGGCGCCTCCCGACGCCCAAGGCTGAAATGAGGGCGTGCCGATGGATGGCAGCCGGCACCTGGGCGGCGTTGCTGCTGGTGGTTCTGGCGGCCCCCGTCGCGGCGCACGAAGCAGGCACCACCGCACTCGATATCAGCGTCGGTGAAGACGAAACGACAATCCAGTTCGACCTCCCTCTTGTGGAGCTAGAGCAGGTCCTTGGCATCCACATTTCGACTGACGCTCTGGGTCTCTCACTCGATCGGGACTTGATCGTGACCTACGTAGTCGACCACTTGGCAGTGGTTTCCGAGAACGGCAATGAGTGGCCCGAGGTGGTCGGGCCACTCACTGCGGTGCGTGTCGACGGGTCTGACTACTTACGCCTCGTAGTTGCTCTGGAGGTCGACGCAACGAACCTCGAGCGGTCCGTTGTCAGCTATGACGGCGTGCTCGAGGTCGATGATGCCCACGTAATCATCGTGACGCTGACCAAGGACCGGTCCACGAACGTGATCGGGGTAATCGATTCCCATACGTCGGCATCGTCGTTGGATCTCGATCAAGCCGGTCGCGAAGCGTTCTCAGCGATGGTGGGATCAGGATTTGACCACGTGCTCGATGGCGCCGATCACATTTTCTTCTTGGTGGTGCTCTTGCTGCCGGCCCCATTGATGGTGGTTGGCGGCCGCTGGCAAACCGCCGACGGGCTGGCGCGGGCAAGGCGAAAGTTGGTCCACGTCGCGACGGCGTTCACGATAGGCCATTCGCTCACCCTGGTTGCCTCTTCGCAGGGTTGGCTCTATCTCCCTACTCGGCTGATCGAGGTGTTGATCGCGGTTTCGGTAGGTGTCTCCGCCGCGCACGTGCTTCGTCCCTTGGCTCGCCAAGGCGAACCGATCATCGCCCTTGGGTTTGGACTTGTTCACGGGATGGCGTTCGCTGGTCTTCTCGACAACCTGGCCTTGTCGTCATCGTCGTCGCTTTGGTCGCTGTTGGGGTTCAACGTCGGAATCGAGCTTGCCCAACTCTTCTTGATAGCTGTGACGTTCCCGTCCCTGTGGGTCTTGTCAACAACATCCATCTACTCGAGGGTGCGGGTCGGCGGGTCGAGCATGGCCCTCGTGATCTCTGTGGCGTGGATTGTCGAGCGGCTCGAGATAGCTCGTAGCCCCTTCAACCCGATCGAAACCTGGATGGTTGATCATTTGGGGGTTGTTGCCGGGTTGCTGGCCTTGGTTGCTGTCTTGGCGAGACTCCGACGGTTCGGTATGGGGTTGCCAACCGGGACGGTTCCAGAGCCGTTGGAGCCTGAGCGACCACGACTGATCCCCGGCCAGATCTCGCTTCAGAAGCCGGAGCTGTGAGAGCTGAATGTCGATGGGATTTGATGATTCGATCTGGGTTGTGAGTCCGTAGTTGGGTCGATGCAGTTCGGCTTGGAAAGTCCCGAAGATTCGGTCCCAAACGATCAGGATCCCGCCGTAGTTGACGTCCAAGTAGATCTCGTCGGCACCGTGATGGGCCCGATGATGCGACGCCGTGTTGAACACAAATTCCGCTTGGCGAGGCAGTCGGGCGATTAGTTCGGTGTGTATCCACGTCTGGTAGCCAACGACGACCCCCGTCGCAAGCAACGTCAGAGTGGGGGAGAACCCCACGAGTACCAACGGCAAGCTGAAGGCGATGGTGATCAATGCATCAAAGCCCGAGAGCCGTAGCCCGGTGGTCTGGTCGAAACTTTGCGAGCTGTGGTGCACAGAGTGGTAGAGGTCCCACGGCAGTCGATGCTCGTGTTCGAATCGGTGTTCCCAGTAGTAGACGAAGTCGGCGATGAGAACGGCGAGAAGTGCGGTTACCCAGTTGGAAGGGATCGAGTAGGGCAGCGCATTGCTGATCCAGCCAAATACCGTTAACCAAAGGGCGACGCCCAGAGCACCCGCGGGTATAACTACTAGTAGCGAACTGGCGTTGGCCAGCATTTCTTTGACGCGGGCCCGCGTGAGGTTTCCGCGGCGCCAAAGCCAAGCCAGTTCCGCCAACAGGATCGGAACGAATAAGGCCTCGAGCAGGTTTGTGATGCTTTCCAGATGGTTTTGCACAGGATCCAATACTAGGAGCTACTCCGATATTCGGCATCAGTCTAAAGTATGATACCGCTAGCGGATTCGATGTCGCTAGTGTTACTGCGTGGCGTCTCTTCGGCAGCGCAATCGACACAACGCAATGAGGCTCACCCAGCGGACTGCTATGGCGATGTTTGTGGAGCGCGGTTTCGATCAGGTAACGGTGGGTGAGATTGCGGCAGCGGTCGAGATGGCGGCTTCCACTCTTTATCGACACTTCGCGACCAAAGAGGCCATCGTTTTATGGGACGAACACGAAGCCGCGCTCGACACGGCCCTCGAGCGCGAGCTGGCGCGGCAACGTCCCTTCGATGCCCTTCGCAAGGTGTTCGTGGAGGAGATCGGCAATCGCTACGATGCCGATCTCTCCTTTCATCTCCATCGGGTGCAGTACATCTACGCCACCGAACAACTCCACGGGGCGGCCATCGAAGCCGACCTTGATGATCGCGATGAGTTGGCCGACGCGCTCAGCAGTTACGTGTCCTCGGACTCTCCGGCCGCCGCGCCAATCTTGGCCGGAGCCGCAATGCTCGCGCTCGACATAGCGTTCGATCGATGGCAGCAGCTTGATGGCAAGCAACCTCTGAGCGAACTTATTGACTCCGCGTTTGAAAGCCTGTCCCACTTGCAGCTGCTGCGCTAGCGGACCAATCGGCGACGAGCGCCAACGGCCAGCTGGACGCGAGCTAAGTTGGCGGGCGTGTCAAAGCACCATGGCGCTGAGCGCCTAAACGGGGAAATGGTCGAGCGAATTTTAGCCAGAGGACGGGCCGCACCAGCAACGGCGTCGGGCGAGGCCGATGTGTTCCTTCGCGCCTATTTCGCTCATGTCGACAACGGCGACCTTGCTGAGCGCAGCCCCGAGGACCTCTTCGCGATGGCCGCCGAGCACCAACAGTTGGCCGCGGGCTGGGAGCCAGGCTCGGTATCAGTGCGAGTTGTGAGTCCTCGCGTCGAGGTGGACGGGTGGGAGAGCTCGCACTCGATTCTCCTGACGGTCACTGATGATCTTCCGTTCCTGGTGGACTCAGTCACAATGGAGCTGAGCCGGTTGAACATCGGTATCCACCTTGTGGTTCACCCGGTGTTGGCTCGAAGCGAAGAGGGTAACGAACTCTCCTCGCCGGCCGAACACAAGAACGACACGACATCGGCCTCGTTAATCGCTATCGAGATAGATCGCCAAAGCGATCCGGAGACGTTGCAAGAAATCGAGGCATGCATCGAGCGGGTGATCGCCGATGTGCGAGTCGCAATTGCCGATTGGCCCGCCATGCGACAGCGCATGGTGGAAGTCGCCGACAGTGTGTCAATCGAGCCCCATTCGCTGGGCGATGACGAGGTCGCTGAGGCCGAGGAGCTTCTGCGCTGGCTCGTCGACGATCACTTCATATTCCTTGGCTACCGCGAGTACCTGCTCACCCCCGACAGTTTGCAGGTGGTGCCCGGATCCGGGCTCGGCATCCTCCACGCCGATCCTGAGGTTCCCGTCCGGCCCCTCGCCGAAATGTCGCCCCAAGTCGCCGCCCGCGCGCCCGAACGGCGCCTTCTCAACCTCACCAAGGCCGGCACGCTGTCTACCGTGCACCGAGCGGCCTATCTCGATTACATCGGCGTCAAGACTTTTGATGATGATGGCAATGTCAGCGGCGAACGCCGTTTCATGGGCCTCTACACCGCCGAGGTGTACAGCCAAGCTGCCAGGCAGATCCCTCGTATAAACCGCCTGATCGGCCAGACCGTCGAACGAGCCGGCTACCCGGTGGGTGGACACGACGAGAAGCGGCTGCTCAAGATTCTCGAGGACTATCCCCGTGACGAACTGTTGCAGATCGAGCCAGATGATTTGTTCGACACGGCTATCGCCATCGCCGGGTTGCAGGAGCGTCGGCGGGTTCGCTTGTTTGCCCGACCCGAGCTGTTCGGCCGGTTTGTCACCTGCATGGTTTACATGCCTCGCGATCGCTACAACACCGAAACCCGGACCGCGATCGAGAAGCTTCTAACCGAGTCCTACGGCGGTAGCGGCTCGGACTGGAGCACCGACATCTCCGACTCGGTATTGGCGCGTCTGCTGATCCACGTCCGTGTTCCTGGAGGGGATCCGGACGACGCTGATGTGGCCGCCCTCGAAGGCGAGATCGAGGAGATTCTTCGGGACTGGGGCGACGACTTGCACGCCGAGTTGGTTTCCAAGCTCGGAGAAGATGTTGGCATCGCGATTGCTCAACGGTACGAGAACGCCTTTTCACCGAACTACCGGGGCTCGTTTTCGCCGCGCGCCGCGGTAGCCGATCTGGAAGAACTCGAGAAACTGGTCGAGGACGGCCAAGTCGGGCTGAACGTCTATCGCACACCCGGACAGTCGTCGGGCGGGTTCAACCTCAAGCTGTACCGGCGTGGCGAGCGAATTTCTCTCACATCAATCATGCCAACCCTCACCAACTTGGGCGTGGTTGTGATCGACGAGCAGCCCTACGAGATCCGCCGGGACGATCACGCGCCGCTGTGGATCTACGATTTCTTGCTGGAGCACGACGGAACGGTTGCCGACTTCTCGAGCGTCGCGACCCTGGTCGAGCAGACCTTCACGTCGGTGTGGCAGGGGGCAGTGGGCGACGACGGGTTCAACCGTTTGGTGCTCGCGGCCGGACTCGGCCCTCGCCACGTCGAGGTGCTTCGGGTCTACGCCCGTTACCTTCACCAAGCCGGCGTGGCCTACAGCCAAACCTACATAGAGCAAACGCTCGGCAAACACGCCGAGGCATCGCGTATTCTCGTCGAGCTCTTCTTGGCCCGTTTTGATCCAGATATCGAGGATCGTTGGGACCGTTGCGACTTGTTGAGCGCTTCGTTTTTCGAGGTTGTCGATCAGATCGACAGCCTCGACCAAGACCGAATTTTGCGCCGCGTTCACAACTTGGTGGTGAGCACGCTGCGGACCAATTTCTTCCAACAGGACGCCTCTGGAGCAGTCGCGCCGTATTTGGCGGTCAAGCTCGACCCGACCTCGATCGAGGACTTGCCAGAACCGCGCCCGATGTTCGAGATCTTTGTGCATTCGCCACGGTTCGAAGGAGTGCATCTGCGGGCCGGACGCGTGGCCCGCGGCGGGCTTCGGTGGTCCGACCGCAACGAGGACTTCCGCACCGAGGTCTTGGGTTTGGTAAAGGCGCAGATGGTGAAGAACGCCGTCATCGTTCCGTCCGGAGCCAAGGGCGGTTTTGTTCTGAAGCGACCACCAAGTGACGGCGACCAACAGGCGCTTCGAGACGAAGTGGTCGCTTGTTACCGCTTGTTTGTTTCGGCGCTGCTTGACTTGACCGACAACCTTGTCGACGGGGCCGCGGCTCCACCGCAGCGCACCGTACGACACGATGACGACGACACCTATTTGGTGGTGGCGGCCGACAAAGGCACCGCGACTTTCTCCGATATTGCCAACGAACTGGCCGTCGAGCGCGGCTATTGGCTGGGCGATGCGTTCGCCTCCGGTGGGTCGCAGGGATATGACCACAAGGGCATGGGTATCACCGCACGCGGGGCGTGGGAGTCGGTTAAGCGCCACTTCCACGAACTCGGTCGCGACATTCAGACCGAACCATTCACGGTTGTTGGGGTGGGGGACATGTCGGGCGATGTGTTCGGCAACGGGATGCTGCTTTCGACTCAGATCCGTCTGATTGCCGCGTTCGATCATCGCCACATCTTCATCGACCCCAACCCCGACCCGGCGGTGTCATACGCCGAACGGCAACGGTTGTTCGACGTTCCGCGGTCGAGTTGGGCTGATTACAACACTTCTTTGATCTCGCCCGGTGGCGGCGTCTACCCCCGTTCGGCCAAGTCGATCGATCTGGCGCCCGAAGCCAAAGCGGCTCTGGGTGTTGACTCAGATCAGCTGACCCCGGCCGAGCTCATGACCGCGGTGCTTCGGGCCCCTGTCGACTTGATGTGGAACGGCGGAATCGGCACCTACTTCAAAGCCTCGACCGAAACCAACGCCGAGGTTGGCGATAAGTCCAACGACGCGATTCGGGTCGATGCACGTGACGTACGCGCCCGGGCCATTGGTGAGGGCGGCAATCTTGGGGTCACGCAGCGAGCGAGGGTCGAGTTTGCCCGCAACGATGGCTGGGTCAACACCGACGCCATCGACAACGCCGCCGGCGTCGATTGCTCGGATCACGAAGTCAACATCAAGATCGCCCTCAACCAAGTCGTGGCCGACGGTCGGTTGACCGAAAAGCAGCGCAACGATCTGTTGGCCGAGATGACCGACGACGTAGCGCAGTTGGTGCTTGCTCACAACAAATCCCAGACTCAGGCTTTGAGCGAGGAACGTATCGAAGCAGCCAGCATGGTCGATGTCCACGGCCGTTATTTGGCGTCGTTGGCGGCTCGTGACTTGTTGGATCGCGAGCTCGAGTATCTGCCCGATGCCGAGACGATGAGCGATCGTCGCTTGGCCGGCGAGGGCTTGACCTCACCGGAGATTGCCGTCGTTCTCGCCTACACCAAGAACATTCTGAACGAAGAGTTGCTGGCTTCGACGCTTCCTGACGACCCGACGTTCGAACCGCTTCTAGTCGAATACTTCCCCGAGGTGCTGCAAGAACAGCACGCCGACGCGATCTTGGCCCACCGACTACGTCGGGAAATCGTGGCCAACAGGATTGCCAACCTCATTACCGATCGTGCCGGAACGACCATGGTCTACCGACTCTCTCAGGAGACCTCGGCTGGCAGCCACGAGGTAGCAGCGGCCCACATGGCCGCCTGGCATATCTTCCAACTCACCGAACTCTCGGCAGCCGTCAACAGCGTCGACCCGCCACTCCCAGCGACGACTCAGCTTGGCATTCATCTTTCGGCGCGCCAGTTGGCCGAGCGCGCCACCCGTCAACTTCTGAGGATGCGGCCGTATCCATTTGATGCCGGGCTCGCAATTGATGAGCTGGCGATGCCCGTCCAAGAAGTTGTGGGCCACCTGCCCGAGTACCTGGTCGGCGCGGACGCCGCGGCGTACGAACAGCAGCTCGACGAATTGCTTCGCACCGGAATGCCGCAGACTCTGGCCGAACGAGTCGCGGCCATGATCATGTCGATTGCCGCGCTCGATGTGGTCGAGGTCGCCGCCGAACGCGGTGTCGACCCGGCGGTAGTTGCTGGTGTGCATTTCGAGATGGCCGACCGCCTCGATCTGGTCTGGCTCCGTGAGTGCATTTTGCGGCTGCCCCGAGATAGCCAATGGTCGTCGCTCGCCCGCCTCACTTTGCGCGGCGACCTCTACATCGACCACCGCTCGTTGACCGCGCAAGCGGTTGGAACCGCCGTCGATAGTTCGGCTCCCGACCTGGTTACGGGCTGGCTGGACGCCAACCGTTCGGCGGCCGATCATTATCTGCGCACCATCGCCGAGATCCGGGCCGCTGGGCCCGCTGATGTTACGACTTTGTTGGTCGCGGCCCGCGAGGTCCGCAACCTGATCAGCCGGACAAGCTAGACCGGTCGGACAGCGACCACGACTCGAGCTCGTCGGTAGCACCGCCCACAAGTGCTCTCGTGAGCTCGTTGGAGCTGTCGGTGCGTCCGATGAGGTTTATCCCGATAACCGCCGCCGATAGAAGTTGGGTTCGCTGGTTGGCTTTGGTTGGGTCGGTTTCTCCGGCCGCCGCCGATCGTGCGAGCGCCGAACCGATGCTCTGCTCCAACAATTGGAGGTAGCGGTCGGTGGCGGTTCGGTCGGCTGGACAGGCCAGGTCGTTGACGATCAGGCAGCCCTGGGGGCTTTCATCCGATGCGAGTTCGGTGCCCAGCGTCTCAAGAAAACTCACGATGTCGGTGATGCCTTCGTTGCCACCGGACAACCTCGCAAAAAGATGCTGGTCGGCCATATCGACGTATGTAGCCGCCGCTTGTTGGTACAACCCGTCCTTGCCTCCGAAGCTGTAATAAAGGGTCGAGCGGTCTACCCCGGTGGCCTTCTCGAGATCGGTAATCGTGGTGGCCGTGAATCCTTTGTCCCAAAAGGCGCGCATCGCGGCGCCCAAGACCGATTGGTAATCGTAGGACGGTGGCCGCCCTCGGCGTTTCGGCGTCACCCTTGCATTTCGAACCATGCGGTGTATATTACCTCCACTATTTCAAACCAACCAGTGGGGAACTTGACCAATGACGACACTAATTGCCGCCGGCACGCCTGCTGGCGGCCAAGAAGAAGCTATGGGTCGCTACTTGCAAGGTGCGCTACCAGTGCTCGTCGGCGCCGGTGGCAAACCGGTTAAACGATTGCGAGTCACGCAGGCAATGGCCGGAAGTTCCGGCTTGACTCAGATCCTTGTGATGGACTTTGACAACGCCGCTGCATTGACCGACGCGCTCGCAAGCGACGCGTACCAATCCCTTGTCGCTGATCGCGACGTGGCGTTCTCAAACTTCGAAATGTTCATCACTGAGGAGATGGCCTAAGCAATGCCCGAATTCACAGTCACCCATCACATCGACGCCCCCGTGGAGAAGGTCTGGGAGGTGCTCAACGATTTTGGCTCAATTTCTGAGTGGAGCCCGGGCGTCAAACGTTCGGCGTTGACCTCTGACGGACCAGTTGGAGAGGGAAGTACCCGTCACTGCGACTTCGCTCCAATGGGGGGAGTCGACGAGCGCATCGAGGCCTACACCACCGGCGAGCGAATGAAGATCAACCTATTTGCTACCCAAAAGCTCCCTATTTCTGGAGCGATTGCCGACTTCAATATTGCGTCGGGTGACGGAGGGACCAACCTAACGCTGCACTACAACTACACCCTCAACCTCATGGGACGCATCGCCAAACGCACCACCGCCAAACAGATGCGCAGCGGGATGGAGGGCGTCGCAGCCGACCTCCAGCGCGAGAGTGAGCGTCTCGCGCAGACGTAACTTTCTCACGGCTTCGGCTTGGTAACGATCCACCCTCGACGGCGAACTTCAAGAACCAAAGACTTCGTGGAGGCGGTGCGAATTGCCCGCTCGGAATCGGTCATTGGCCCTTTTGATGGCGTCTGGCTGGGGGCCGGCGATCCCTCTGGGGCCGGCGATCCCTCTGGGGCCGGCGATCCCTCTGGGTCCAGTGATGCCGAGTCCAGTGATGCCGAGTCCAGTGTTGCCTCGTACTCGGCGGCTTGGAGTTGCTCGATGAAGGCGGCGGCTTCGGCGGAAGTAAATCGACCTCCGGCTTGGCGCTGATTGAAGCCCATAGGCCCGCGGGCGTCGCGGAAGTCGGCGTGGCCTGCGTTCTGCAACAACTCGAGTAGATCCTTTACCTGCCTACTCGAGGCGGAGGGACCATCGCTTTGACCGAATGCCACAATGTTCCTAGGCGTCGAGGATCTCTGTTGCGGCCCGGTCGCCGGATTCGACTGCGCCGTTCATGAAGCCTTGATGGTCCAGCGATGTGTGCTCGCCGCAGAAATGGATCGGTCCCTCGGGAGTGGCCCCAGCACCTCGTATTTCGGTGTATTGACCGGTTGCCCAGAACGAGTATGAGCCGCTGGTATAAGGATCGTCGACCCACGAATCGAGCCACCCTCGGCCCGTGGCCGCCGCGGGAGTGGATGGCCCAAAGACGGTTTCGAGATCGCCGGCCGATGCCTCGACCAGCGAACGCGGTGCCTCGCCGTGAGCTCGAGCAAAGTTGTAGGACGCCCCTGGTTCGCCCCCGGTAAACGCCACGAGTACCCCGGTGGGGCCTGGTTCGGAGATCACTTCCTCCCAAGTGACCATGAGTGAGGTGTCGCTTGTGGAGTCGCCGTCGGCCCTGTTGTCGCGCCATGCCCGCCGGTTGAACTCGAGATGAAGTTTGGAGTTGGTGCCCATTGGTTGCTCGGCGATTGTCTTTCGTTTGCGGTCGCTGAGTTGCACCCCGTCGAGATCCACGGCGCGTAGGGCCGTGAACGGCAGGGCCAGCACGAGCCGATCGGCATCAACATCGGTTGTCGAGCCGGCGTGATCGAAAGTACACCGCACCCCCGCCCCCTGGGACCTCACGGCAACCAAACTGGACTCGAGCTCGACGGCGTCGTCCCCGACCGATTCGCGGAGTTTGTCGGCGACTCGGTCGCTGCCGCCGGCAACGTGCCAACGCTCGTCTGAGCCGCCGAGTAGATCCATCGACGATCCGGCTGCCGGGCCCACCATGGTCACAAGGTTGAGGGCGCTTTGGTCCTCGGCCGCACCGGCCCACTCAGACAGCATGGTGATTTCGATCAGCTGTCCCATCCGCGACCCTCGCCCACCCGCGACGCTGGTGTCGATCCATTCGGCGAGTGACATGCGGTCGAGGGCCACCGCCGCTTCGTTGTGGCTATCCCAGCGGATATCAGCGCCGGCCGCCGAGAAGTCGCGTTGCAGCGCCGGCGCCACGTCTTTCCAGTCGGAGAACACATCGGCGACGCTGTAGGGGTTGCCGCCAAATGATGTGACCGACCCGGCGTCGTCAGGGTAGCCCTCCCACAAATCCTCGAGATCGAGACCCAACTCGTTCAACAGCGAGCGCATCGCCCGGTGGTCGCTGTTGACCGCTTCGGCCCCCGATTCGCCGGTACGTCCGTCGGCAAAGAAGTTCCGCAGTGTGCGGGTTCGGCCCGCGATGCGATCGGCGGCTTCGTGCACCGTGACGTTGGCCCCGGCTTGGGTTAGGCGGTGAGCGCAGGTCAGCCCTGCAAGACCGGCGCCGACCACGATCGTATTCAGCCCGGCGGCGTAGCCGTTGCTCGACGAGGGGGTCGAAGCCGACGAACATCCGACCGCAGGAAGCAACAGTGCAGCCCCAAGCCCCGACGACCCCAAGAGAAACCGGCGTCGGCTCAGCTCGGCGAGTCGACCACGAACGTCGGCAATGGGACGGCCGTTTTGTAGTGCGTAAATCGACTGAGCGTGGACCCGTCGCAGAGTGCGGCCAAGTGGCGATCGTGGCATTAGCCGACTCTAGGACACCTATCGGTTACCCGGTAAACAACCGGATCGTGATGTATGTTCGGGCAACGAAGACGGATGGTGAAGAGTGGATAGTGATGAAGCTCGCTCAGACCTCGAGGAGGCGGCGCGGCAACTCGTCGAGGCTCCTGAAGAGCGACGAGACAACCACGCTGCGACGCTCAAGACACTTGCAACCAACGACCTGCTGGCCAGCTCTTACGCCCGGCTGCAATTCATCATCGGCGCACTGGCTTTCTTGTTGCCGGTAGTCGTGCCGCTGTTTGATTGGATAATTGACGGTCACGAACTGCGGGGCTCCATCAGCAGCTATTACTACGGCCGCACCGGCGGATACTTCGTCGGAAGTCTGGCCGCTATTGGCGTGTTCTTGTTTTCCTACAACTATCGACGGCGTCCGGGGTTCGCGGGCGACGATGTGCTCAGCAGCGCCGCGGGGACCGCGGCCATTGCCGTGGCGCTGTTTCCAACTCCTAGTAACGGCGCCGACGCTACCGGTGGTGCAGCGGTAGTCGGTGCGATCCACCTGGCGTCGGCCGCGACGCTCTTTTCGATTCTCGCGGTTCTTGCTCTGTGCTATTTCACGCGTACCGACCCCGAGCCCCACGGCTTTCGGGCCGCACTCGTGAGGACAGTCCGAGACGACTCCAGCACGTCAGCCAAGCGGCGCGCTGACAACCTGCTTTACCGGATCTGTGGTTGGACGATTGTGGCGGGCGTGCTGCTGGCCATTGCCAACAACATTTTTGACTGGGGGCTGCTCTTTTGGCTGGAGGCGGTGATGGTGTGGGCATTCGGCATCTCGTGGTTGCGTAAGAGCCGCAATCTCTCGCGGGCCGCCAGAGGCCTGATGACCGTCTTCTCTCGTTCCTGAACCAGCGAGCGGCCTCAGATCCCACCCGTCTGCGGTTGTTGGGGGCCATGATGGGACATGACGTCTCTTCGTGACGAACGAATTTTTGGGCTCATGGGGCAACTGGTCGGCTTTGCCACCGAGAGCCGGACGCCCAACACCGAACTGATCGACCTTTACGTGGCGCGGGCGGTGGCGGCCGGCGGAGTGGTTGACACTATTGCTGGGCCACAGGGTCGGGCTAACCTTCACGTTCGTTTCGGGCCCGATCAGGCGGGCGGGGTTCTGCTGTCGGGGCACACCGATGTGGTGCCGGCCGGACACGGATGGTCTACCGACCCGTACCTAATGAGCGAACGCGACGGACGTTTCTATGGGCGTGGAACCGCCGACATGAAAGGCTTTTTGGCGACCGCCTTGGCCGTGATCGAAGAGGTCGACGTCGACAAACTCGCCGCGCCAGTGCACTTTGGCTTGAGCTACGACGAAGAGATTGGTTGTGTTGGTGTGCGCGGCCTCCTTGATCGTCTTGTCGAGGGGGAGCGCTGCGAGCCTGAACTTATTGTTGTCGGCGAGCCGACCACCCTGAATGTCAGCACTGCACACTCCGGCAAGGTCGCCTACGACGTCGTGTTCGCCACGGCATCTGGTCATTCGAGCAGGGCCCCAATTCAGGTGAGTGCCATCGCTGCGGCGACCGAGTTGGCTGCTTCGATCAATGCCCTCAACCGGGTGGGGGTGAGCGCAAACATCGGAACCATTGCCGGTGGAATCGCGGTGAACGTGTTGTCACCTCGATGCGAGCTCACCTTCGAAGTCCGGCACGCGGCCGACGAGCGTCTCGACGACGTGCTTGGCGATTTGTGGGCCCATGTGGAACGCCTACGTACGGATCTGGACGCCGCGGGCGGAAGTATCGAGCTGGAGCAAACCATCGGGTATCCGGCGTTGCGTACCGATCCGGTTCATTCGGCCGTTGCCACGATCGCCGGGATTGTCGGCGGCGGGTCTGATCACCGGGTGTCCTACGGGTGCGAGGCCGGGCTGTACGCCGAAGCGTTGCCAGCCCCCGCAGTCGTGTTCGGTCCGGGCGACATTGCCGATGCTCACCGGCCTGACGAGTTTGTTGACATCGCCGACCTGGTGCGTTGCGCCGATGTTGTCCATCAAACGGTCCTGAATTTTTGCACCAAATAGGTGCAATGAGTTGACTAGCGCGCATGAAGCGTCGACACTTCGCTGCGTGACTTCCCAGAACACACCAACTACGGCCGAATTTTTGGATCGGGTGGACAACCTAGGCCCCAAATTTCGCCAGCGGATGCGAAGTCTGGATGAAGCTTCGCAGTTTCCGGTCGAGAACTTCGCCGAGGCCAAATCCGCTGGGCTCCACACGCTCTGTGTTCCCAAGAAATACGGCGGCGCCGGTTATTGGCTGCCTGGGAACTACAGCGGCTGGTACGAGATCCTCGAGCGGTTGGCGACGTGGGAAGCGAACACTGCTCAGCTGATCCAGGTTCATAACCACGCGGCTGGCATTATTGCGTGGCACTCCACCGAACAACAGGCCGACTACTTCATGCCCCACGTGATGGACGGTGCGTTTTGTGCATCGCTTGGTTCCGAAGCTCACCTGTTCGAAAACGGTGCCGAAGTGCTGAGCTCCGAGCTGCAGAGAGTCGACGGGGGATACCGGTTGACTGCTCGCAAAGGGTTCGCATCCGTAGCGGCCATAGCAAAGTACCTAATGGTGTGGGCCGCGGTCGAAGGTGACGATCCTTATGCCAAACGTATGGTGTTCGCAGTCGTCGATGTCGAATCCGAAGGCGTCGAACTGCTGGACGACTGGCAAATGCTCGGAATGCGGTCGACGGTGTCGTGCGGCGTCAAGTTCACCGACGTGTTTGTTCCCGATAGTCACATCGTTGGCGAACCCGGCGGATGGGTGACGTCTGATCCGCGGACGTTTTCGTGCGCGTACGCGGCGAACCACATCGGTGCCGCTCAGGGAGCGTTCGACTTCATCACCAACTACATACGCGAACGCGATGACTTGGCCGGCTCTGAAGCGGTGAGAGTCCGGCTCGGCAAAATGGACGCCCAGCTTTTTGCGGCCAAGGCCTGCTTGCGGTCGACTGCGGCGCGCTTGGACCGAGGTGACGATCCCGACGAGGTCGAGGCCGACGCCGTCAGAACAATGCACCTCGCCAAGGACGCGGTTCTCACAATTCCTTACGAGGGATTCGACATGGTCGGTGCCCGTGCTGCTCATGAGCGATATCCCCTCGGCCAGATGATGCGCGACGCCCGGACCTTCACTTTGCACTTCCGAGACGATCTGTACGTGGAGCGGCTGGCCGAAATGGCTCTCGGCAACGGCTTCTCGGCCAAGGGCGGGCGGGGCGGCTCAACCCCGTTCTCTGGCGAAACCGCCGCTCTTGGTCAGGCCGCGGCGGGCGCATGAGCTGTCACTTCCCATCACTCAAATATTCGAGGTTTCCGCAATGACCCACACTCGTATTCGTCCGTTCAACACCAAAGACACCTACCCCGAGCAGAATCTTGACAACGACTTGAGCCAAGGTGTTGTCGCCCGCGGGACCACGGTGTTCTTGAGGGGTCAAGTAGCCCAAGATCTCGATACCCGAGAATGCCTTCACGTCGGCGATGCCGCCAAGCAGACCGCCAAGGCAATGGAGAACATCAAGCTGCTGCTCGAAGAGGCAGGATCCGAACTCGGCCACATTTGTCGAATCGTCGTTTACCTCACTGATATCCGTTATCGAGATTCCGTCTATCAGGAGATGGGAAAGTGGCTCAAAGGTGTTCACCCCTGCTCGACGGGTCTTGTGGTCCCCGCCTTGGCCCGTCCGGAATGGGTGGTGGAGATCGAAGCCACCGCCGTTATTCCCGACTGATCCCGAAGAGCCAGAGTGGACATGGCTGCCTTGACTGACCCGGAAATCGCGGCGCTGGCCGCTCTCAAGGTCTCCGCTGATGGGCCGCTTGCTGCGGCTCGGTCGATGGCGCCAACCATGTACCACAGCGCCTCGATCCTCGAACGCGAGCAAGAGGCGCTGTTTGCCAGCGACTGGGTATCGCCGGGGTTGGCGGCCGAGATTCCCCATCCGGGCAACTACATCACTTACTCGATCGGCGAGCAGCCGGTATTTTGTGTGCGCGACCGTGACGGCGAAATACGGACGATGTCAAATGTCTGCCGCCACCGGATGATGACCCTGGTCCAAGGCCGAGGTTCAGCCAAAAAGATTGTTTGCCCATATCACGCATGGACGTACGACCTCAACGGCACGCTTGTCGCCGCCAATCACATGGCACAAACCGACGGGTTCGAACGCGCCGATCATTGTCTGCCGCAATTTCGCACCGAGATTTGGCACGGCTGGATATACGTAACTGCTAACCCTGACGCCCCACCTGTCGCCGAAGTCCTCGCCCCGCTGGCCCCGCTCGTGGAGCCGTACGAAATTGCCAACTACGTGCCCGTGGTCAGCACCGACGAGGTTTGGGACGGCAACTGGAAGCTCCTGACCGAGAACTTCATGGAGGGTTATCACCTCCCGGTGGCTCACAAGGCAACGGTGGGTACCTGGATGCCGATGACATCAGTTGCCTTTCCGGAACGCCATCATGGCGGGTTTACGTACCAGATCTTTATCAAAGACGAGAACGCCCAGTACGGGCGAGCCCACCCTGAGAACCGGCGATTTTTTGGCGACGCTCGCTACACGACGGTGATGCCAACGGTGTTCCCGGCGCACATGTACATTTTGGCGCCTGACCACCTCTGGTACCTGTCGCTGCGGCCTCACGGTCCCGAACAAGTCCGGGTCCGTTTTGGGATTGCGTTGGCACCAGAAGTTAACGCCAGCCTTGACGAACCCGAGGCATGGATTGGTGAGCTTTCTTCGTTTTTTGATCAGGTGAACCGAGAGGACCAAGCTCTCGTAGCGGGCCTCGCCCAAGGATCTCGCGCTGGTGATGCGGTTGGCGGTCCGCTCAGTTGGCTCGAACACGAATTGCACGACTTCCATCAATACCTGGCAAGCCGTCTGCTGTAGTTTGCGGCCATGACATTTTCAATTGCCGGTCGCTGCGAGCGGACCAACATGTTTGGCGTGGCGATCACGACGTCCTCGATCTGCGTAGGTTCGCGCTGCCCGCACGCCCGCTCCGGCATCGGAGCCGTGGCAACGCAAAACGTTACCGACCCAAATCTGGCCGCATTGGTATTTGACCGAATGGAGTCGGGGCGCAGCGCACCCGAAGCCATCGCCGACGTAGTTGAGGGCCGCGACCACATCGAATACCGCCAGCTAACTGCGGTTGATGCTCGGGGCGGAGTTGGGCATTTCACCGGCGCCAATATCCTCGGCGCCAACCGAGTCAGCGAAGGCAACAACTGTGTTGCGGCGGGAAACCTTCTAAGTTCTCTTGCTGTGCCGGAGGCTATGACCGAAGCCTTCGAAGCCGAACCGCAAATGCACCTCGCCGAGCGCTTGCTGCGCGGACTCGAAGCCGGTCTCGCGGCGGGCGGCGAAGAAGGTCCGGTTCACTCCGCCGGCCTTATTGTCCACCACGAGCAGCCGTTTGCCTTGGTCGACTTGCGCTGTGACTGGGACGAGGAGAATCCGGTCGCCAAGCTTCGTCAGCTATGGACCGACTACGAGCCGCAGATGCAGCCATACCTCGACCGAGCGATCAACCCATCGGTGGCGCCCAGCTACGGGGTTGCGGGGGACATGTAGCGCCCCGGAGTTGCTTAACGCCCGCTGATGTAGTTGGTGAGGTGTTGGCGTTCGTCCTCGAGCTCGTCGAGGCGGGCGTTCACGATGTCGCCGATGCTCACCAGGCCAACCATCGCGGCATCGACCACGATCGGCATGTGGCGAAAGTGGCCGTCGGTCATGGTGGCCATGACATGCTCGATATTGGCTTCTGGGCCGCAGGTGATCACCGAACTAACCATGAGATCGCTGACCGCACTATCCAGACACTTGACGCCGTCTCGCGCCAAGGAACGAACGATGTCTCGTTCGGAGATGATGCCATCAACCGATGATCCGTTGGCCGAAACAACAAGGGCACCGAAGTTCAGTTCGGCGAGCTTGTCGGCCACGTCCTTGATAGTTGCGGCCGGTTGAATCGTGACAACCTGATTGCCCTTCTTTTTCAAGACCTGGCTGACGAGCATGACGGTTTGCCTCCTGTGCGGGTGCCAACTCCTGTTCTGGACCGTAGCACCGACGCCGAAGCCGTGCCCCTGACCGGCTGGCGATGGCCGGTTGGCTATGACCGACCGCTCAGTCGTCGGGATAGAGGCGAAAGACGGTCAGCGCACCCAGGAGGAGTAGCCCCGCCCCAGTCCACATGGAAAGCTGCATCCCGTCCATGAACGCGTTTCGGGCCGCTAGCGCCAGTGATTCCCCGCCCGGTAATTGCGCAGCTACGTGCAAAGCAGCGCCGACGCTGTCTTCGACTGGCCCGGCGGCTTCGGGGGGAAGTCCGGCTGTGGCATCGCCCAGCCCGGAGCGATACCCCGACGAAAGAAGCGAGCCGAGTAGGGCGATCCCTATCGCTCCGCCAATTTCGCGGGTTGTGTCGTTCATGGCCGAAGCGACGCCCGCTTTGTTCTCGGGCAGAGATGAGACGATTGCTTCGGTAGCGGTAGGGAAGGTCGTGGCCATTCCCGTGGCGATCAAGACGATGAATAGCGCGACCACCGCGTACGGAGTATCGATCGTCAAAAATCCGAATCCGATGAATCCGGTGGACGCGATCGCCAAGCCAGCGGAGATTGTGCGTCGGGCACCGATTCGTTCGGTGAGAACCGGAGCCCGAGGCGCGACGATCACCATGCAAACCGCGAATGGCAATGTTCGTACGGCGGCCTCCAGCGGCGAATATCCGACGGCAAATTGGAGGTATTGGGTGAGCACGAAGAACATGCCGAACATCACAAGGAACGCAGTGGTGACCGTGAAACTGCCCATCCGGAACTCGCCGATGCGAAACAGGCGAGGATCGAGCATTGGGTCGTGTTGGGCCAGCTCAAAACGAACCCAACCGGCGATGGAGACCACCGCAATCGCGAACGCGGCGAGAACAACTGGATCGGTCCAACCGAACTCCGGTCCCTGAATCAGTGCGTAGACGAAGCTGGACAGGCCAACGATCGACAACAAGCTCCCGACCGGATCGAGTGGGCGTTCCTCGCTGTCTTTCGAGTTGGGCACGACGGCCAGCACCAACACGAGGGCCAGACCGGCAATCGGGACGTTCACCAAGAACACCGATCCCCACCAAAAGGCCTTCAACAGCAATCCACTGGAGATGATTCCTATGGCTGCACCCGCGCCGGCAAACCCTGACCAAATGGCGATCGCCTTGGCTCGCTCGTCGGGCGGGAACACCACGGTGATAATCGACAACGTCGCCGGCATGGTCAGCGCCGCGCCAATCCCCATCACTGCTCGCAGGACTATTACCTGAGTAGGCGTGTCGGCCTGGGTGGCGACCAGTGCGCCGACCGCGAAGATTGCCAAGCCTGTGATCAACGCCGGCTTGCGTCCGTACCGGTCGCCAACTGCGCCGGCCGGCAGTAGCAATCCCGCGAATACCAGCGCGTACGCGGCATTGATCCAGACAAGTTCTGACCCGGTGGCGTCCAACGCCCGCTGGATCGAGGGGATGGCCAAGTTGAGCGAACTCACGCTGGCCACGATCAACACCAGGGACAAGTTGAGAATCGCGAGAATCGGCCACCGTTGCGGGTGCCCGATGGCCGGGTCGAAGTCGGAGGAAGGTGGTGGGGTCATGTGGGGTCCGGTGCGGCTAGGTAGTGGTGGTAATCGAGGCCAAGCGCGTGCATGGTTCGGCGGTAGTTGACCGCCACGGTGTCGAACTTGAGGTGCAGTTCGTCGGCGAGATCGAACGGCACCTGCTCGGGACGTTGCGACTCGACGATGCGTTTGTCTTGGCCAAATATGGTTTCTTCGAATTCTTGCAGGAAAGAGTCGGGTTGGTCGAGGTCGTAGTTGCGGGCGATGATGCAGTAGCCGCGGCAACGGTTCTTGCCGATTGGTTGCCCCACATAGAAATACACCATGCCTTTGTCGCCGCCCCACCCGAGGCGCAGGACGATTGTGTACGGCAAGTGGAGTTCGTATCGGCTGCGACGTTCTGGCGAGACCACTTCGTCGTTGGCGAATACCGGGAAGTCGTCGGAGTTCGGGGCTTCGGGTCGCACCACGGAGTAGTGCAAGACGTGGCCGTCGACCTCGACGGTCGTGTCGGGCACGATGGGCCGTTCGGGGTCGCCGAGCAGCCCTGGGTGAACCCATGGGAAATGACCAAAGTCGGTGAAGTTCTCGACTTGACGAGAGGCGTCGGCATCCCAGTCGAACGGCCCGGTGTCAACGGTGCGCCAGGCCGCGTCTTCGAGTTCTGGGATAGCTGGTAGTGGATAAGTTGGATCGTCGAGAGCCACCCACACGAGTCCGTACCGCTCCTGGCAATCGAAGCGATCGATGCGTGCTTTGGCAGGGATCGACAGCCCTTCCTTCTGCGGGATCTTGACGCAGGCGCCGGTGCGGTCGTACTCCCACGCGTGGTAAGGGCATACCAAGCAGTCGTCGTGTTGCCAGCCCAGCGAGAGCGCGGTGCCCCGGTGGATGCAAACGTCACGCATGGCGTTCGGCGCACCATCGCGGCCTCTCCAAACCACAACCGGCTGATCCAACAACATGGTGCCAAACGGTTGGTCCGCAGCAACCTCGGAGCTGTAGGCGACCGGATGCCAGCAGCTGAAGAGTTTGGCGGTGAACGATCGTGCTGCGGCTGACGGCATGGACCCTCCCATGGGCAGCCACTCTCGCGGCCCGGAACCGTATTGTCAACCGCTGATGGTCGATGTCATCAGATGACATTGTGACGCCACTGTGGCGCCGCGTCGTAACGGGGCTCCGACCTCATCGAGCGAACCGCGTTGGGATGTGAGACGATCGGGCATGCTTGATCATCTGTCGATTCAGTGTCGCGACATGGCGGTGAGCGCGGCGTTCTATGACGCAGTCCTTGCTCCACTTGGCGGTCAGAGGATCTTGGACTTTGGCGAGACCATCGGGTTCGGTGTGCCGCCAATGCCAGACTTCTGGATAGGTGTTCATAACAGTGGCGAAGGGTTTCGCGAGTCGCACATTGCGTTCAGCGCCGCCGACCGACACCAGGTCGAAGCGTTCTTTGCCATCGCCGTCGAAATCGGAGCTGACGTACTTCACGAACCGCGGCACTGGCCCGAGTATCACCCCAACTACTTTGGCGCTTTTGTTCGCGACCCCGACGGCAACAACATCGAAGCGGTTTGTCACGTCGTGCCGGGGCCGTAAGCGGTCTTCTTGTTGCCAGGAGATAGTCGACGGGGAGCATTGCCGCGAGCCGCATAGCGTGATAGCTATATATCTATGTCTATGTCGAGGTCTATATCGAGGTCGAGGTCGATGGTTTCTGATGTGGGCGTCGATCTAGAAGCGGCGCTCAAGGCGTTGGCGAGCGAGCGGCGGTTACAGATCTTGGAGTGGTTGAAGGACCCCGCCGCCCACTTTCCGCCTCAAGAACACGGCGACCCGGTGAAGCACGGAGCCTGCAACCTTTTCATCGTCGAAAAGCTGGGGGTGAGCCAGCCCACAGCATCGCGTCATTTAAAGGTCTTGGTTGACGTCGGACTCGTGATTGCGACGCGGCGCAAAGGTTGGACCTACTACCGGCGCGACGAGGCCGCCATCGCCGGCCTGCTCGTCCAGATGGCGGGCATCTGATGGCCGCTGGACTGAGGATCGGAGCCGATGTCGGAGGAACCTTCACCGACGTCGTGATCGAGACAGTTGACGGCTCGTTCGAGTCGATCAAAGTTCTCACCACTCACGATCGACCCGAGCAGGGCATTCTCGACGCCATCACCGAGCTCAGCACCGCCGAGTCGGTGCAGCTCGCTGACGTCGAGCAAATCATCCACGGCACCACGCTGGCCACCAACGCTCTGATCGAAAGACGAGGGGCCAGGACGGCATTTGTCACGACCGCCGGATTTCGAGACGTGATCGAAACCCGCACCGAGGGCCGGTTCGAGCAATACGACCTCAACATTGTGCTCCCCGCCCCGCTGATCGAGCGCAAGGATCGTTTCGTGGTGCCCGAACGCCTCAACGCCCGCGGCGAGGTCCTGATCCCGTTCGACGAACGAGCCGCGGGCGAAGTCATCGATTCGATCGCCGCGAACGGTTACGAGGCCGTTGCCGTCGGGTTCATGCACAGCTATCGCAACAGCAGCCACGAGCAGCGCTTTCGGGACCTACTGATCCAACGGTTGCCGGAGATCGCAGTGTCGATCAGTTCGGAGGTCTCGCCGCAGATGCGCGAGTTCGAGCGGTTCAACACCGTCTGCGCCAATGCCTACGTTCAGCCACTGATGGCGACGTATCTGCTGCGACTGCAGGCCGAGCTCATCGAGCGTGGCGCAACCTGCCCGCTCTATCTGATTCACTCGGGCGGTGGGCTGGTAAGCGTCGATACCGCCGCGCGTTTCCCGGTGCGGTTGGTCGAGTCGGGTCCGGCTGGGGGAGCGATCTTCGCGGCCGATCTCGCCGCACGTTATGGCCGAGACCGAGTTCTCAGCTACGACATGGGCGGCACGACGGCCAAGATCGCGTTGATCGAAGATTTCACCCCCCAGACCGCCAAAACGTTCGAGGTGGCACGAACGACAAGGTTCAAGAAGGGCAGTGGCATGCCCATTTCGATTCCGGTAATCGAGATGATCGAGATCGGTGCGGGTGGCGGTTCGATAGCCAGCGTCGACACGCTTAGGCAAATACGAATTGGCCCGCATAGCGCGGGGTCGCAGCCCGGACCCGCGGCCTACGACTTGGGAGGCAATGACCCCACCGTCACCGACGCCAACGTGCAGCTGGGTCGACTTCACCCCGACACGTTTGGTGCCGGCGAGATCTCTTTGTCGCCGCCGCGGGCCGCGGCGGCGATCCGCGGGGCGATAGGGAACAGACTCGGTCTGGATGCGTTGGCGGCCGCGGTCGGGATTGCCGAGGTCGTCGACGAGAACATGACCAACGCGGCGCGGGTCCACGCCGTTGAGAACGGCAAGGATCTGGCCGGATTCACGATGATCGCGTTCGGTGGAGGCGCGCCGTTGCACGCCACCCGGCTCATGGACAAGCTCGGCCTGGAGGAACTCCTGGTGCCGCCGGGCGCTGGTGTTGGTTCCGCCATTGGTTTCTTGCGAGCGCCGTTTGCCTACGAGGCGGTCAGGAGCCTTTACACCCGTATCGACGATTTCGATTATGTGGCGGTCAACGAGGTGCTGAGCGAACTCGAACTCGAAGCCGAGACATTTGTTCGCGACGGTACCGATGCCGAACTGGTCGTCGAGCGCCAAGTCTCGATGCGCTACAAGGGGCAAGGTTGGGAGATCCCGGTGCGTCTCCCCGACGGCCACTTTGACGAGTTTGCCGCCGAAGGTTTGGGCACCGTTTTCACCAAGGCCTACGAAGAGTTCTTCGGCCGGGCGATTGACGACCTCGCAATAGAAGCGGTCAGCTGGTCGGTGCGGGTGGCCTCGACGATCGAGAGACCTCGCCCGCTCGAAATCGAGTCGGCGACGCGGCTTGTCGAAGCCGACGATCACCGTGGCGTCTACGATCCGACCCTCGGCCGCATGACCGACTTCGGGATAATTCGACGAGACTCACTCGGATTGGGAGACGGAGTGCCGGGACCGGCGATAATCGTCGAGGAGCAAACCACCACAGTTCTGGGTTCTCATCACCTTGCGGTTTGCCAAGTGGATGGCTCGCTGCTGATCAAAGGAGTGGCAGATGAGTAACACCGAAGTTCAGTTCCAGATCATGTGGAACCGGCTCATCTCGATTCTCGAGGAGCAGGCCCTCACTTTGGTTCGTACCGCATTCAGCACATCGGTACGAGAGGCTGGCGATCTGTCGGCGGGCGTGTTCGACCGTGAGGGACGCATGGTGGCCCAAGCAGTGACCGGCACTCCTGGTCACGTCAACACCATGGCCGCCGCCGTAGTTCATTTCATCAACGACATCGGTCCCGAACGCATCTATCCCGGAGACGTTTACATCACCAACGATCCGTGGAAAGGCACCGGTCACCTGCACGACATCACTGTCACCACTCCGGTGTTTGTGGCCGACGAACTGATTGGGTTCTTTGCATCGACCGCTCACGTAGTCGATATCGGGGGCCGCGGCTACGGACCCGACGGCCGTGAGGTTTACGAGGAAGGCCTAAGGATCCCGATCATGAAATGGGTCGAGAGAGGGGCCCTGAACGCCGACCTGGTGAACCTGATACGCAACAATGTTCGCGAGCAGGATCAAGTGCTGGGAGACATCCACGGACTGGCGGCATCCAACGAGACCGGTCGTCGCCGTTTGCTCGAAATGTTGCACGAGTTCTCAATTGCCGACTTGGACGAACTGGCCGGGTTCATTTTCGACCGCACCCGCACCGCGACCTTGGCGGCGCTCGGGCCGGCGGCCAACGGGGTCTATTCCAACGACATGTTCGTCGATGGATACAACGACACCATTCGTCTGGCTGTCGAGCTCACCGTTACCGACGAAGGCATGCACGCCGATTTCTCCGGGACGTCACCGATCTCGGAGTTCGGTATCAACGTCCCGCTCACCTACGCCCAGGCCTACTTCACTTACGGAATGCTTGTTGCGCTAGCGCCGGAGCTGCCCAACAACTACGCCTCACTGTTGCCGTTCACCGTTAGTGCTCCCGACGGGGTGATCTTGAACGCGGTTGATCCGGCTCCGGTATCGGTGCGCCACGTGATCGGTCACTTTGTCACCGACCTTTGTCTCGGAGCGGTCGATCCGGCGATCCCCCACACCGTCCCCGCCGAAGGG
>Ga0114933_10000566_pt1 | contig 44932 bp, 40 predicted proteins | sample 4SBtaG_FD_89691 | JGI IMG/M metagenome (GOLD analysis project Ga0114933, IMG submission 89691) | Deep subsurface microbial communities from Kolumbo volcano to uncover new lineages of life (NeLLi) - 4SBTROV12_W25 metaG | ecosystem: Environmental > Aquatic > Marine > Volcanic | place: Kolumbo... | reverse complement strand
GCACGTCGGGACCATCAGGGCTGCGTTGAACACCACCGTCGGTGCTCAGCGGGGTGTCACCCCGCCTCCGCGCCGAAGGCGGCGATTCGCCTTGCCCTGAAGGACCTGCCGCACCCTCGCGACGATCGTGATGAGAAGTCCGGGCTTGCCAATGCTCCTGACGTCGACGGGCGGCCCAGGCGGCCAGCCCATGTCCAAGGATCAGGGAGCCAGCAATCAGGGGCAGACCCCAGGCCAGGCGATCATCGAGACTGCTCGCATTGACACTGGCGACGTATGCTCGGATGCAGAGAACGAGCAAGGTGGCGCAGAGCGCGAGGAAGCTGCCGGCACGAAGCGCAATCATGGAATCCGGGAGCCTACCGTGGCGACACTGATGGGGGAGCCCCCAAAAAAAGTGATAGGGCCGACTCCACGGCTGGAGCCGGCCCTATCCTCCTCCCTACAATCCTATATTGCGGCGCCGGGGCCCGATCCCTGGCTAACCGCAGGATTTTGCATCCGAAAAATCCTCGGCGTCAGTACCTATCTCAAACCCCGTGCCAAACGGTCTGCAAATTTCTGGCAGGCGACTTAAGTCTCTTTTTCTTAGGCACTTACGAAAAGCGAACTGATCGGCTGTCGATCAGGCCATGGCGCTGGCTGCTCCTGCGTATGCCCCTGGGGGCCACCGAACATCAGGCAAACATATGCAAGTCATTTCTAGTGCGGTGTTTATGAGCGCGCCCTGGAGGGCACGGCGTTTTTTCAGGGCTTTGGCCCTGGGGGGCATGGTCTTGGCCTGTGGTGTTCTCCCCATTGCCGAGCCCACCGCGGACGACGCGGCCCTTGATGATCTCTGGCTGGCCCTGCGCCGGGGTGATCTGCAGGGAGCAGACGCTGCTGCGGCTCGCGTCGATGACGTCCTGCTGTCTGATCGCGCCCGCCGGGACGTGCTCGCCGCTCGCTGGGGCCGCTCTGCCGCCCTGGTGGGGGCCTGGGCGGACGACTCCTGGTGGGCGGCCCGTTACCTGGCCAGTAGCGAGGCGGCCCGGGAGACCCTCGACCAGGTGGGCCCTGAGCGACACTCAGCAGCTTGGGCCCTGGAGCGTTCCCGCAGGGCGGGCACGGTGGAGCGGCGTTCTGCCTGGGCACGCAAGGCCCTCGGCGGTCCCAACGGTTCCTTGGAGGCCTGGGCCCTGCTGGCCGAGAGCCAACTGGCCCTGCAAGACTGGCGCGCCTTGGCCGAGCTGTTCGACGAGGCGCCGGGGAGCGCACGGCTCGCCGACCTGGAGAACCGCTTCGCTCTCGGTTCCGGTCGTCGTGTCGCGGCCTTGGCTGGTCTGCTCGACGACCTGGAGGCGGGGCTGGTGACTCCCGAGGGCCTGGAGCTGTTGGGACAGCTGCTGTTGGCCGTCCCTGAAGCTGAAACCGAGGGGCGCGTTCTGGCCGTTCTCGAGGCCGACACCGCCCCGGGGGAATACTGGCGAAGAGCCCGTAGCCGGCTGCTGGCCCAGCTTCGGGCTCGGAGCGGCGATCTGCAAGGTGCTCAGGAGGCCTATGCCCAGCTGCCCTGGCTCGAGCTCACCGAGGCTCGTCAGCTGAATCGTTGGCGTCATCGCCAGGCGCTGCAGACGGGCCAGCCCAGCGAGGCCGAGCCCACCGTCGGGCGGCTCACAGACATCCAGCCCACGCCCGAAGAGCAGATCGACGGTGACACTGCTCGAATCGGTTCGCCTGCCCTGCAGCGGCTGCGTTGGTTTCACGAATGGGACCTGGCCGCTCACCAGAGCTACCGCGAGGCCTTGCTGGGAGACGACGGCGAACTGGACGACTTCTTGGCCCATCTAGACGCGGCTGCCGTTCCCGCTGGGGGGGCGCCAGCGCTCTCACCGCTGCCCCGCCAGGACTTTGGCCTCTTCGGTGAGCTGCTCGACGTTGACTCCCTCTCGGACACCCTTGGCCAGGTCTTCGTCATGGGGGGCGAGGGCTTTCTGCTGCCCGCCGAGATCACCATGTACGACCGCCTGTCCAGTCGACCAGTTGAGACCGACGCGGGTTCCTACGACGAGGTGTCCGTGCGTCATCTGCGCGTGCCTGGCTTCGTCGCCAGTCAGGGCGCTGCCTTCACGGGCGCAGGCATCGTGCACACCGTGTTCATCGATGAAGAGCGCGTGGACGCAGAGGCAGGTCGCATGGCGGCGCTGACCGTGGGGCCTGAACCCACGGCTCAACGGGCGGTGGATCGCGCAGAGCGGCGGGCCCTGCGCGAACCCCTCGACGTGGTGTTGCGCCTGCGCGCCGCAGTGAGCGCTGATGCAGGAACAGGACTACGAGAGTTGCTGCGGGAGAGCCTGGCCCTGCACGAGGGTCAGCACATCATCGACGTGCAGGAGTTCCTGGTCATGTCCTCCCTGGGCCGTCTGGCTGAACTCATGTCGGCGGGCTTGTTGCCCGGTGCCGTGCGAGCAGAGGTCGAGCGACGAGCCCAGCTGCGAGCTCTGCGGGAGTGCAGTGATCCGCGCCTGCCCCTGGCTGACCTGGTGGCCCAGCTGCCGGTCGAGGGCCCCCGGGCGCAGAGCGAACACGCCAGGGGTTACGCCGCCCTGCTGGCCGAGTTCATCGAGCGGCTCGACACGGGCGACTACGAGGGCGCCCAAAACCTGGCGACCTGGGAGGTCGACCCGGAACGCGTGCTGGTGCAACAGCTGCACAAGCTGCCCAGCTCGGTGGTCCGCGCAGTGGCCCTGGCCATCTCAGACTGACGGGACGTGATCGGCGCGCGGCACTGAACCCACAGGCCGCGGGTGGTTGGTCGGGCCGGCAGCCATCGCTGACTCAGACAGCGCCCTGTTGCAGGGCCACGACCTTGAACGTGCGCAGGATGATGGCGATGTCCAAGGCCAGGCTGCGGTGCTTGATGTAGTAGAGGTCGAACTGCAGCTTGATGAACGCGTCGTCGGTGGTGTTGCCGTAGCTGTAGTTGATCTGCGCCCAGCCAGTGACTCCGGGCTTGATCAGGTGGCGCCGGGCGTAGTGGGGCACCTGCCGCTCGAGCTCGTGGACGAAGAAGGGGCGCTCTGGTCGGGGCCCGACCATGCTCATGTCGTTGCGCAGCACCGCCCAGAGCTGAGGGACCTCGTCGATGCGCAGCTTGCGCAGCCAGCGACCGACTCGGGTGATGCGAGTATCGTTGGTCGAGGCCCACACCGGGCCGCTGGAGGTCTCGGCGTCGGCGCGCATGGACCGAAACTTGGCCAGCTGAAAGCCCCTGCCATTGCTGCCCATGCGCTCTTGCGAATAGAACAGGGGCCCACGGGACTCGAGCTTGACGGCCAGTGCCACCAACAACCCCATGGGCACGAACAGGATCAGCCCCACGGTCGCCAGGGCGATGTCCACCAGACGCTGGGCTGGCCGAAACAGAAAGCTCGTCGATCCACCATCGAGGAACAGCTCGTCATCGGAGAGGCTGGCCGGTGAGATGCGCCCGGTGAGCCGCTCGTAGAACGACGAGGCGTCGGAGATGCGCAGGTCAGCGAGGCGCAGGCGGAGCAAGTCGGCGCTGCTCAGACTGGTACCAGAGTCGATGACCAGACGTTGCAGCTCGTGCTGCTTGGCGAGGGCTTCCAGCTCGTCGAGTCCTCCCAGGATGACTCGCTCTTCGCCAGGCCGGGGAGCGTCGTCGAAGAAGCCCACAAGGTCGATGCCAGGATCAGCGCGGAGGCGCACCTCTTCGAAGACCAGGTCGATCATGGGCCCTGAACCCACCAAGGCCACCCGCTCGGCCAGGCCTGCCGTGCGAATCCAGCGGGGCCAGCGGGTGCGCAGGCCGTAGCCCACCAGGAACGCTGCACCGGCGCCAGCGACGATGATGAACGGGCTGATCTGCAGGCGCAGCAGTGAGTTGCCCAGCTGCAGTTGGTCGTCGAGCAGTCCCAGGCCGTAGTAGAGCAGGGGCAGGACCACCAACACGGTGATGGAGCTCTCGACCAGGCGCACGAGCACCTGTTGAGGCCGGACGATGATGCTCCAGCGATAGAGGTCGCGCAGCCCGAAGATGGTCTGCAGGACCAGGGCCATGAGCAGGGATCGAGCCAGAATGAAGAAAGGCTCGTCGGGCGCCCAGGCCTCGGCGCCCAGACCCCAGGCGGCCTCGACCACGGCCCGCATGTGGATCACCGGGAGCAGGACCGCCAGGAGGACGACCATCTCGGAGACGATGAAGACGATGATGGAGGTGCTGCGGGCTTTCACGTCAGTGCAGGCGGGCCAGGAGGGCTTCGATCTCGTCGGGGTCGCTGGTGATGGCGCCGGAAAGCTTCACGGCCCCGTTGGCGGTCATCAAGTAGTCATCCTCGATACGGATGCCGATCTGCTCATCGGCAATGTAGATCCCTGGCTCGATAGTGAACACGTAGCCCTCTTGGATGGGCACCCTGCCGCCCACGTCATGAACGTCCAGTCCGAGCCAGTGGCTCAGGCCGTGGAGGAAGTACTGGCCGTAGCCGGCGTCGGTCAGGACCTGATGCCCCACCTGGTGCAGATCGCGCAGGGTCATGCCTGGCCGGGCTGCCTCTGCGGCGGTGGTCTGAGCCAGCAGCACCAACTCGTAGAGTTCGCGCTGCCGATCGCTGAAGCGCCCGTTGATGGGCACGGTGCGGGTCACATCGGCGCAGTAGTAGCGGTACTTGGCGCCCACGTCCATGAGCGCCAGCTCGCCGTCCCGCAGCTCGTCCCGGTTGTCGGCGTAGTGCAGGGTGACCGCGTTGATGCCGGCGGCGCAGATCGAAGAGAAGCCCGGGCGTTCGCTGCCCAGGCGCAGGTAGGTGCCATCGATGGCCGCCTGCAGCTCGTACTCGTGGCTGCCCGGAGTGACCGCGGTGAGGGCCTGGTGGATGGCCGCGGTGGTGATGTCGATGGCCGCCTGCAGGCACTCCATTTCATGGTCAGACTTGGTCAGTCGGGCGGTATGAAGCCGTGCACGCAACGTGCCGTCCTGATCGAGTGTCAGCCCTTCTGGGACGGCGAACTCTGGAGCGTCCAGGGTGAAGAGAGTGCCCGAGGCGCCCATGGCGGCCAGGGCGTCGCCGAGCGCGGCCTCGTCGATTCTGCCCCGGGAGTCGGCGGGCATGGTGGCGGTGCGCATGAAGCGGGTGGCGGCTGCGGCTGCATCACCGGGTTGGAGCCGCGGGCCATTCCAGCGTTCGAAGTCTTCGTTGTACCGGGGCAGGAACAACACCTCGTCGAGCAGCTCCCCTCCCGGACCGAGCTTCATGGCCAGGGCGATGTCGGGAAGGTCGACGTTGCTCAGGTACCAGAAGTCGTCCGACTGAAAGAAGCGGTCTTCGTCGTTGGCCGAGTCAGCCTGGATGAACACCAGGCCTTCGCGCCCCAGGTCGGCGGCCACACGGTGTCGCCGTTGGACACACTCGCCCAGGGCATCCCCCTTGGGGACGGTGATGGGCGGGGCGTTGAACTGCAACCGGGCGCTGAAGCCGTCGGCCTTGCCGTGTCGTCCACCGTGGTGCTGGTGGGCGCAGGCGCTGGCCAAGACCGCGATCGCCAGGGCCGCCGGCAGCGGGGCCCCGCTGAAGGCTCGCCGCCCGGTGCGCTGTCGGGGGAGGCGAGTCAGGCACTCAAGGGTCCGCATGGTGGTACTCCGGCAAGTGGGCGAAGGGATCTTCGATGATCTCGATGGTGGCGGCAGCTCCCTGCTCATCCAGAGCGACGGTGGCCACCACGAAACGCCAGGCAGCGCTCCGTGGCGAGAGACGTCGTTCGATCAGCCAGGACCGGGCGCCCCGTTGCAGACGACGGAGCTTGGCGCTGGTGATGGTGGCCGAGGGTTCGATCGGGCCAGGGCTGCGGGCACGGACTTCGACGAAGACCAGCCCGTCGTCATCTCGACAGACCAGGTCTAGCTCAGCGCCAACCACCCGATAGTTTGTTTGCAGCACCGAGAATCCTCGGCTCTGCAGGTGGACCGCCACAGCCTCTTCAGCGGCGCGGCCCCGACGATGAGGCTCGCCAGGCTTCAGCCCGCTTCCTCACCGTCTTTGTCGAGCACGGCCGAGATGGACGAGCGCAGGATGCGCACCCGGGTGTTGCCATCATCGAACTTGATCGTCAGGTCTTGCTCGCCGAGGGCCGCCACCGTGGCGAACATGCCGCTGGTGGTGAGCACCCGATCGTTCTTCTTCACCGCGTTGAGCATGGCCTCTTTCTTCTTGCGCGCCTTGCGCTCGGGGAGGAAGGCCACGAGATAGAAGATGACCAGGGTGCCCGCCAAAATGACGAACATGTTGGGGCCAGCCGGAGCAGCTCCTTCGCCTTCGGGGAGCAGGGCCAAGAATGGAGCGGAAGTGCTGAGGGCAGACGTCAACATGGCTCGATCGATAGGGGTGTCTGGCGGTGGGTCACCCGTGCTGAGGATCTCTCGGGCACGGCGGTGGTGCGATCGGGCATGATAGAGATCCGGCCCGCGCCGAACCAACGCCCCCTCGCTTCGCCAAGATCTCCACCATGGACATGCCCCCACGCCGCCTCCTGGTCGCCCTCAGCGGGGGCGTCGACTCGGCCACCACTGCGGCCTTGCTGGCCGCCGAGGGCCACGAGCTGGTGACGGTCTTCATGCGCAACGGGGTGGTGGGCTCTGCGGCCTCCCGGTCGTGCTGTTCCCTGTCTGACGCTCGAGACGCCCGGGCCGTGGCCGACGGCCTGGGGGTTCCCTTCTACGTACAGGACATGTCGAAGGGCTTCCATGAGCTGATCGAGTCCTTCGTGAGCGACTACGGGCGGGGGCTGACCCCCAACCCCTGCGTGCTGTGCAACAACGACCTCAAGTTCGGCGAGCTGCTTGAGCTGGCCCATGACCTGGGTTGTGACGGCGTAGCCACAGGACATTACGCGAGATTGGACCAGGGCAGGCTGTTGCGGGCTGTCGACAGCCACAAAGACCAGAGCTACCTGCTCCATGGCCTGACCGCCGAGCAGCGCAGAGGCGCCCTCTTTCCCCTGGGCGAGCTGACAAAAGACAAGGTGCGTGAGCTGGCCACCTCGTTCGGCCTGAAGGTGGCGACCAAGCCCGACTCTGCTGACATCTGCTTTGTGCCCGGGGGCGATTATCGGGCCGTGGTGGCCGAGCGCCTGGGCCATCTGGGACAGACCGGCCAGCTGGTAGACGAGAGCGGCAAGACCCTGGCAGATCACGGCGGTGTGGGGGCCTTCACCGTGGGCCAACGTCGAGGCCTGGGGGTGGCCCTCGGTCACCCGGCCTACGTCACCGAGATCGACCCAGGCACAGGCACCGTGACGGTGGGCCGAGAGGATGATCTGTCACGGACCAGTTGCCGAGTGGGACAGATGCTCTTTCACGAGGCCCTCCGCGACGGCGATGAGGTGCTGGTGCAGATGCGGCATCACCACGACCCGGAGCCGGCCCAGGTGTCGTGCCTCGACGACGAGACCATCGAGCTGACCTTCGCTGCCCCCAGCCGCGCCGTGACCCCCGGTCAGTACGCCGTGTGTTATCGCGATGATCTGGTCCTGGCTGGAGGTCGCATCGAGAAGGAGATCAGCCGATGACTGTCGAGTCTGTCGGCCCCGAAGCCCAAAGGGTTCGAGCTTGCCTGGAGTGTGGAGAGCTGGTGCCCTACGAGCAGCGCTCCTGTCCCCATTGCGGGTACCACGAGCCGCTGCTCACACCTCCGGTGGCCAGCGCCAGCGAGCCCTGCCCCGAGTGCGGAGGCGAGGCCCCCGCGGGCCTGATCTTCTGCCCCCGGTGTGGTGCCGATCGAGGGCCAGAGCCCGGGCCCCTGCCGTCCGCCGCTGCCCTGCCGAGTCAGGCCAGTACGAGAGCCGTCGATACCGGGGCGCTGGTCCTGACCTTGCTGGGGCCGCTGGTCATGGCCGCCGCGGTGTTCGCCGCCTTCGCCTACGCCGCTTGATCAGAGATTGCTGGGCGGGGCTCGGTGCTTGGCTGGCTCCCGATCGGATCGGCGGAGCCCCCCGATCAGCTTCAGGACGTCTGGGGCGAGGTCAGCTCGGCCATGCGGTCGCGGATCAGGCCGAAGCGGTTGTCCCGGCGCAGGGCCACGAGGTCATCGTCGGCCAGCAGGTGCTCGAAGTCGCGATAGCCGAGGGTGATGGCCTGGAGCAGCTCACCGCAGGCACCGTTCAGGTCGCCTGTGAGCGCCAGGGAGCAGGCCAGGTTGTAGCGGAAGGTGGGTTCGTCGGGCTGGCGGGCCACGAGTGTCCGGTCGACCTCTAGACCCCGTTGGTGTCTGCGCAGGCGGGCGTAGGCCTGGCCGAGAGCCACCAGGAAGTCGATGTTGCCGGGGTGGTTGTCGACCAGCCGCTCAAGGACGGAGGTCTCGAAGGCCAGGGCCGAACGGTTCAATCGCCAGCGCAGGCGCCGGTTGGCGTCGATTGTTCGTTCGGAATCTACGGCTGAGTTCGTCATGTGAGGCAAGTGCCCTTCGTCTGGGCGGTGAACGCCCAGGCATGAGGCGCTAAGCTTGTCGATGGACGTGGTGTGGACCTCAGCGGGTCCTGTCCCAAAGAAGAGGCCCATTCTAGCCGAAGCGCTGATTTCGGCAAGCCGGGCCGACCTGGAGATGGCATGAAGATCTACTTCTGTGATGGCTGCAACGAAAGCGTGCCTCTGGTAGAGGTGCAATCGGGGCAGATCACGACCATCAAGGGCAAACTTTTCTGCAAGACCTGCATCCCACCGTCAGCCCTGGCGGCGCCCCTGGCTCCAGCGGCCCCAGCCGCGAAGAGCGCTGGACAGCCTCTGCTGGTGCTGCTGGTGATCGTGCTCCTGGCCTGGACGGGTTGGCGAGATCGCGACCTGCTCCTGGGCGAGGTCGAAGAGCCTGTCCTCGAGCTGGGCCCGTCACCCGTGGTCGAGCTGCGCCACCAGTTCGATTCGCTCGAGTCGCAGATGATCAGGCTCGCCGACGAGTCCAAGGCCTACGAAGAGCAGCTGACCGATCTGGCCGTGGGGCAAGATGGTCTGGCCGCTGGCGACACGGCCCTGTCCAAGCGCATCGAGAGCCAGGCCGATGACATGGTGCGGCTCACTCGCAGCCAGGTGGCCGCGGGCCAGTTGATCGAGAAGGTCCAGCGCAACACCAACGTGCAGGCCACTCTCGAACTGCGCATCGACGCCTTGTCCGCGGCCCTGTCCGCCCAGCAAGACGCCCTCGACTTCGGCGCACCTGTCGCTGGCGACATGTTGGCCGTTGAGGCACCTGCCGCCCAGCCCAGCGCCCCCGCCATCGACCCGGAGCGCCTGGCAGCCATGGACGAGATTCGTCGTCTGCTTCTCGACCCCGAACCCGACCTGCGTTTCGAAGGCGTGGACCGGGTCGAGACGGGCGGCTTTCGAGATCTCGCCTCGGACCTGGTGGCCTTGTTGGCTGACGAAGACATGTTCGTGCGTCTGCACGCCATGAACGTGCTCGGCAACTTCGGTTACGAGGACGCTATCCCCGCGCTGTTCGATGTGCTCGACGACGGCAACGCCTCCGTGCGCAAGACCGCCGCCGAGACGCTGGTGCGGCTCACCGGGTACGACCCGGGCTTCGAGCACAAGGGCAGCTCAGGCGAACGGAACCGCGCCATTCGCAAGTGGCGCGACTGGTACGGCGAACGCGGGGCCTGAACTGCCACAGGTCTGCAGCCCTTTGATGCGCCGGTCGTCCCTGTTTCTCACCAAGGGGGGCCGTTTCGCTCAGACAGGGTCGGCTTTGCCTCCACACTCGCTGCAGACCCCCCTTGGCGAGAAACAGGGACGACCTCCCCGGTGGAGGGGCTGGCGACTTTGGCGTTGTTGGTGTTGTTCTTGGCGGGGGTGAGCTTGATCTGTGGCGCTGACTTCCAGCTGCAGGCTCAGCGCAGGAGGATCTCGACTTCATAGCGCTCTCGCACGGCGGTCCGTGCCTTGCCAAGCTCTTCTGCGTCGGGCTGCTCCTGGCTCATCAACTCGACCAGTTGCTCGCGGGCCTGCTCGAAGCTGACCAGCTCACGTTGGACCAGCCTGAGCACCAGATAGCCGTCCCAGACCCGTACGGGGGGGGACACCTCGCCGGCAGAGTCCAGGCTGGCCAGGGCCAGCTCAGATTCGACGCCGAGCAGGTTCTTGCGCCACTGGTCAATGAATCCGTCCACCACGAAGTCGTTGGTGATCGGGTCTGATCCCGGGAGCAGGTCAGCCAGGGGCTGGCCAGCCCTCAGACCTGCGGCACCCTTCTTGGCCAGCTCCTGGGCTCGCTCCGCCTGGGCTTCCCTGTCACCTCGGGGGCTGTCTGGGCCGACGCCGTGGTAAAGGCTGTAGAACAGAGCCTCGACGGAGACGCTCTCGCCCAGCTCGCCGAAGATGGCCTTGTAGCGAGCTCTGAGCGTGTCTTCACTGAAGACGCGCATCTTGCGGGCCATGCGATCCAGGCACAACTCGGGCTCCAGCTGGGAGCGACGCCGGGCGTCGTGAGCCTCGGGAGAGAGTCCTCGGCTGACGAGGTCCTCGATGTAGGCCGCTTCGTCCCCGCGAAACGTGTCGTTGATGCGCTGGGTGCGCTCGGCCTGGAACGCCGCCTCAAGCTCGGCAGCGTCTGGGGCCAGACCCTGCTCCTGGGCGGCGAGGGTGATCAGCCGCTCCATCAGGTACTCCTCCGCATGGGAGTAACCCACCCGTTCGACCAGCCAGGCGGCGAATTCTGGCTGGCTCACTTCGATGGGCCCCGCACGGGCGATGACGTCGTCCCCGAGGGCAGGGGTAGGGACGGGGCTGGGGCACAGGCAAAGCAGAGTCACGAACAACCAGGCGTTCATCGCTGGGTGTCTCCTGGGATGGGAAGGGCGGACAAGGATACGCACTGCAGCTGCCCGGCGATGGATCGCATCTCGTAGTGGCCACCCCTCAGCGGGGGGCTGAAGGCGATGGTCTGGCGTTGCCCATCGGGCAGCAGCAGCTCTGCCTGGGCCAGGGCGTCGGCTCCCAGCCCGATATGGACCCTTGGTGAGCTCAAGCCGAAGTACGACGGTGCAGGCGTACAGAAGCGGTGCACGGTGCGCCCGGAGACGAGCTGGAGTTTGAGCTGGCTGCCCCTGGGGACTCCCGCGAGAACCAGTCCAGGCCCTTTCGACTGGCCCCCCGGACCGCCCTGGTTGCGGTACACCTGGGCTGGCCCGCCACAGTTCGTGAGCAGCAGATCCAGGTCGCCATCTCCGTCGAGATCTCCGCCGTAGAGGCCGCGGCCTACCCGGGGGGCGCTGGTGAGCTCGGCGGCGGCGGCACTCACGTCTGCGAACTGCCCAGCACCCAGACCGCCGAAGACAAGGGCCCGCTGAGCGTGTCGCTTGCCGTCGTGATAGAGCTGGATGTTGTCGATGATGTGGCCGTTGGTCACCGCCACGTCGAGCTGCCCGTCCCCGTCGAGGTCGCCCATGAAGGTGCCGAAGCCCACGGGCAAGCGACTCGCTGCGTCGAGCCCGGCCTGGGCGGTGACGTCGGCAAACAGGCCGTCGCCGTCGTTGCGATAGAGGGTGTTCGACTCGTCGTCGAAGTTGGTCACGAACAGGTCAGGGTCGCCGTCGTCATCGACGTCACCGGCGGCCAGGCCCATGCCAGCCTCGGTGAGCCCCCGTTGGTTCACGCCCGTGCCCGAGAGCAACGTGCCGTCGTCGAAGCGACCGTCGCCCCGGTTCAACCAGAGCCGATTCTCCACGCTGTCGTTGGCCACGTAGAGGTCGAGGTCGAGATCGCCGTCGACGTCGACGGCGATGGCGCCCAGGCCCTTTCCGTGATGGCCTGCGTCGGTGTTCAGGCCTGCGCTCACGGTGGCGTCCTCGAAGCGCCCATCACCCAGGTTGCGCCAGTAGCGATCGGGCAGGCCGGCATAGGTGTCCGGATGGCAGGCGCTGCGCCAGCCGTCCTCCCGTCGTCCGCACCAGGGTGGGTTGCTCAGGTCTTCGTCCACGTAGGCGGTGACGTAGAGATCCTGGTCGCCGTCTCCGTCGCCGTCGAAGAAGAGGGCACCGGCGGTCCATCGCGGGTCGCCGAGACCGTCTCGGCCCGTGCGGTCAGCGAAGGTCCCCGTGCCGTCGTTGAGCAGCAGCACGTCGGGGCCGAAGTTGGTCACGAAGAGGTCGAGGTCGCCGTCGAGGTCGATGTCGCCGGCCGTGGCGCCCATGCCGTAGCCGTCATGGGCTGCGGCTCCAGAGCGAGCCGTCTCGTCACCGAAGCGCCCATGCCCGTCGTTGAAGAACAGCTGATTGATGAGGCTCTTGTCTCTGGGGAAGATCGGCAGGGGGCCCGACTGCACCAGGTACGCATCGAGATGTCCGTCGCCGTTGAGATCTGCCAGGACGGCTCCCGCGCCCATGGTCTCAGCCAGCCGCTTCTCGGCAGTGAGCCCCGCATCGTGGAGAAACACAAGGCCACTCTCGCGACTCACCTCGACAAACCATGGCTCGGCCCCGGCGGCTTGAGCGTCGGCGGGATGGTTCTCTGGCGCTGAAGACATGGTGCTGGACTCTTTGGCGACAGACTCCTCAGCCGAAGACGTGTTCGAGGGCGAGTCTGAGCACGACCAGCAGATCACCAGGAGCCACAGAGCGCTCCAGCAGGGCCGGGATCTGGAGGTCATGGGGATGGACCGCGAGGGTTGACCGTTCTCACGCACAGGCTGCTAGGTCTCATCGGTCGCCTACTCATCGGTCGCCTGCAGCAGGGCCAGTGCCTTTGCCCGCCGGGTCGTCAGCTGGGCATCCCCCGGACGGGCCTGCAGGGCCAGGTCGAAACGTGCCAGGGCAGCCCGGGCTTGGCCATCGGCCAGCAGCAGATCGCCGCAGCGCACGGTGAGCCTGATGTCGCCTGAGGCGCGGGAGGCTTCGTCGAGCAGGGCCACCGCGGCGGTGAGGTCGCCCCGGTCTTCGCTGAGCAGTCGGGCGTGGCGCAGGATCACTGGCGCGAGCTGCCCCGGCTCAGCCAAGGCGGCAGCCCGGACGTAGGCCGCCTCGGCCTGATCGAAGCGACCAATCTTTCGTTCGACGTCGCCGAGCAGCGCGTGATTGTCGGCGTGCATGGGGGCCAGGTCGATGGCCCGCAGGGCGTGGTCTCGCTGATCCATGAGCGGCACCAGCTCGCGGTGCCGGGCCAGGGCCACGGTGGCTTCGTCTCTTCGACCGAGCTGCAGCAACGACCGACCCAGCCCGAACAAGGCCATGTGATCGAAGGGGTCCATGGCCAGGGCCCGGCGAAAGGCAGAGAGGGCCTCGTCGTGCTTGCCGTCTCGCGCCGCGGCACGCCCCTCGGCCACAGCCAGGGCGGGATGGTTCGGGCCCAGAACAGCCCGAGCCTGGCCCAGGGCATCGAGGGTCTGCTGTCCGTGACCCAGCACCTCGTGACTGTCCACGAGCATGAGCACCTGGATCTCGTCCGTCGGATCGAGGGACAGCAGGGCCTGCTCGTAGTGGCCCAGCAGATAGTGGGCTTGAGCCGCCACCCCGCGACCGTCCGGGCCCAGCTGCTCGGCCGTGGACAAGGCCGCTGCGAAACGATGGATGGCCAGTTGCCGCTCGGCCAGCAGCAGCTGCACGGCGCTGTCAGCAGCTCCGTTTTCGACCTGCCGCTGCAGGCTGTCGACGGAGGCTTCACGACGCCCTGCTTGCCAGTCGAGCTCCCAGGCGGGCTGGCTCTGCTGCTGCGTTCCCGAAAGAGCGGGGACAGCAAGGACCGCGGGGGCAGACAGGGTGGCCAAGATGAGCCAGGCGAGCAGGCCGTTCATCAGCGCGCGTCGCCCGGGGCCAGGGGCTCTGAGCGGAGCAGCTGCCCACCGAAGGCGATGTGATGCCGTTGGTCCACGGCCAGGTCGTTGTGGGCGCTGGTGCCTCCGCCAGGCCAGCGGATGGTCAGGGAGTCGATGGTCGTGGCAGGGCCCAGGCCGATGATCAGTTCGCTGTCGCTCTGGCTCACGTAGCTGCCGCCTGAGACCAGCTCGCGGACCACGGTGCGGCCTCCCGCGGTGACCGTGACCCGGGCGCCTTCAGCGTCGGCTCGGCCCCCGGGGCCGCTGAGCACCAGGGCCAGGCGGTGCCCTTGAGCCAGCTCGTTCTTCAGCACCCAGGGAGAGCCGCCGCTGTTGCTCACCACCAGGTCGGTGTCACCGTCCCGATCGAGATCAACCCGGGCCACTCCACGGCCCACCCTGTTCACTGCCAGCGAGGTGCCCAGGCTCGCTGGCGCGGCAGAGAAGCGCCCCTTGCCGTCGTTGAGGAACAGCTGGTCCGGTTGAGCGAAGGTGGTCAGGTCTTCGAGCTCGTGGATGTTGTCCATGATGTGACCGTTGGCCACGTAGATGTCGAGGTCGCCGTCGTTCTCCGCGTCGACGAAGACCGTACCGAAGCCGAGCAGGGGCAGGGTCGGGCCGCCGGCGCCGCTGAGTACGGAGACGTCGGTGAAGAAGCCGCCGCCGTCGTTGCGGTAGAGCGTGTTCGTCTCTTGCTGGTAGTTGACCACGTACATGTCGAGGTCGCCGTCCCCGTCGAGATCGCCGATGTCCGCGCCCATGCAGGCTTCGGTGCGCCCTTCACCGTTCAGGTCGGCCCCGGACATGGCGCCCACGTCGGTGAACCGCCCGCCGCCGTCGTTGCGCAACATGAGGTTGGCCTGGCTGTCGTTGGCCACGAACAGGTCGATGTCCCCGTCGTCGTCGTGGTCGGCGGCCACCACCGTCAGCCCCTTGCCAGCGGTGCCCACCAGGCCGGCTGCCGCCGAACCATCGCTGAAGCGACCGCCGCCGTCATTGATCCACAGCCGGTCGTCTTCGCCGGGCCAGGAGTCGACGTGACAGTAGGTGCGGATGGGCCGGGGGCCGCAGAAGCGATGGGAGGACACGGGCATGTCGAGGTAGAGCACGCTGTACAGATCGAGGTCGCCGTCGAGGTCTGCGTCGAAGAAGGAGCCGCCGATGGTCCAGCGGGAGTCGCTCAGCCCGGAGGCCTGGGTGACGTCGGTGAAGTGGGCCTTGCCGTCGTTCTCGAACAGCTGGTCGTCGCCGTAGCAGGCCACCCACAGGTCTCGGTCTCCGTCGCTGTCGATGTCGCCCACGGCCAGGCCCATGGCGTAGACGGGCTCGGTCAGTCCGCTGTCGGCGGTGATGTCGTCGAAGGTCAGGTCGCCCAGGTTGCGATAGAGCTTGTGCGACTCGCCCGCTGCGTGGTGGGCTCGCTTGCGGTCCTCGTCGGTGAACTCGTCGTGGGGCAGGGTGCCGCTCTGCAAGAAGAGCAGGTCGGGCAGGGCGTCCCCGTCAAAGTCGCTGGCTGCCAGCCCGGAGCCCATGGTCTCGAACAAGAACTTGCGCCCGTCTCCCCCGTGCGTATGGACGAAGTCGATGCCGGCGGCGTCCGCCACGTCGACCAGCCCGGCGATGGCCACGGCAGGGTCTGCAGCAGCGCTGTGCGCAGGGCCCGCGTTCGGCGTAGCCTCGCTGCCGTCGCCGCAGCCCAATGTGAGCGTGCCGAGGAGCAGCGCCCAGGGAGTGATGTTCATTGTCCCGCTCTCTTTCTGGGTTGGCAGTAGCGCTGGCGCAGTCCTGCGATGTCGTCGTCTTGAAGCAGCTCGCCGTGCAGGGTGATGAACTGCTCGATCACGGCGCAGGCCTCGGCAACCTTGTCGTTGCGCCGATGGATGTCGGCCAGCAACTTGTAGCCGTTGGTGTATTCGGGCAGGAGCGCCAGCAGTGCTACCAGCTTCTCGGTGCGCACCTCTTCGTTCCGTCGCACGTACTCGTCGTCGGTGAGCGCGAGCAGCAGCGACAGGATCTCGCCCCAGCGCTGGGCAGGCTCAGCTTGGCCCAGGCGCAGGGCGCAGTCGCCCAGACCCTTGACCGCTTCTTTGTAGTCGGGGCGGCCTTGCTGCGCCCGACGGAACAGCTCCTGTGCCCGCTCATAGTCACCGGTCTGAAAGACGAAGCGGCCGTGGAGCGACAGGGCCCTGTAGGCCTCGGCGGGAGGCAGCTCGTCGGCCTCTGCGAGCAGGGTCTGGGCCGTCTCACGGTCGCCGCGCATATCCCGCAGACGGGCTTCCAAGAACAGCGCCTCGCCGGCGTGGTCAGGGTCGGCCCTGAGGATGGGCAGCTCGGCGAGCATCTCGTCGTCTGCTTCGATCATGGCCAGCAGGGCCACCAGGCTCTGGCGCACGGAGTTGTCGTCCGGGTGGGCGTCGAGGGCCATGCGGTAGTGCGCCACCGCTGGCAGGTTCAGGCGCAACTCGGCGTGGATCGCTCCCAGCCGCTTGTTGATGCCGAAGGCCTCCGGGCGCATGGCGTGGGCCGCCAGCAGCGCCTCACGGATGGCGGGCACATCGGCGTGCATCTCGTCGAGCTGAAAGGCCCGGTTGCGGGTGGCCTCGAAGGTGGCTTCGTCTACGGCGGTGGGGTCGGCCTCTGGAGTGCCCAGGCCCTCAGGGGTCTGACCAGGAACCTCGGCGGCGGGGTCGTGCCCGCAGGCCGGCGCGAGAGTCGCGAGTGCCAGGAGCGAGGCGACAAGGAGCGGGCGGCTCGTTCGGTTCACAGGGGGACGGCTCGGCGAAGGAAGGGAGGACTCACAAGACGTGGGGCCGATCCTCCATGTTAGCTCCCTGATCGCCGCCGATCCTCCCATGACCCGGAGGAGCCTCCCGGGGGGCAGAGGCGCGCCGAGCATGAGAGTGCGCCAGGGAGACCGGGCCCGAAGCCGACACACCGGGCACAGCTTGCTAGGATGCCGCCCATCATGAATGACGCCGTGCTCTCACCGCCGCCCGCCGGGACTCCCGGGGGCCCCAAGGTCCTGATCGAGGTCTTTGGCTGCCAGATGAACAAGCTGGACGCCGAACTCACCGTGGGCGCCTTGCGCCGGGCGGGCTACGACTTCACCGATCGAGATGAAGAAGCCGCCGCCATCCTGATGGTGACCTGTTCGATCAGAGATCAGGCCGAGAACCGGGTGCACAGCCACCTGGGCGAGCTGGCCCTGCGCAAGCAGCTTGAGCCAGACCTGGCCGTAGGGGTCCTGGGTTGCATGGCCAGCCGCGAAGGGCAGGCCTTGCTCGGTCGCTGGCCCGCCCTCGACTTCGTCCTGGGCACCCGAGATTTTCCCCAGGTGGCCCGGGTTCTCGACGAGGTCCGCGCCGATCGCACCCGGGTGGTGGCGGTGGACGGTGACGACAAGGTGAGCGAAGAGCGGGACATCACCGTGCGCCCCCACAAGAGCCGGGCCTTTGTGACGGTCATGCGCGGTTGCGACAAGCGCTGCACCTATTGCGTCGTGCCCAAGACCCGGGGCCACGAGGTCAGCCGTCCCATGGCCGAGATCTTGGCCGAGGCCCAGACCCTGGTGGCCGACGGCGTGAGAGAGATCACGTTGCTGGGACAGACCGTGAACGCCTGGGGGCGGGGTGAAGGTCGCTCGCTCGGTGAGCTGCTGGCGGCGCTGCAAGATCTCGAGGGGCTCGACCGGATTCGCTTCATCACCAGCCATCCCGAAGAGATGGATGACGAGCTGATCCAAACCATGGCCTCCTGCACGAAGGCCGGGTTGTTCCTGCACCTGCCGCCCCAGTCGGGCAGCGACGCGGTGCTGCGGCGCATGGCTCGGGGCTACACCGCCGACCGCTACCGCCAGATCATCGAGCAGCTCCGGGCGGCGATCCCCGGTGTGGCCATCGGCGCCGACATCATCGTGGGCTTCTGCGGCGAGACCGACGCAGACTTCGAAGCGACCTACCGGCTCATGGAAGACGTGCGCTTCAGCCAGGCGTTCCTCTTTCGCTACTCGCCTCGCCCGGACACGCCGGCCTTCTCGCACCTTGTCGATGACGTCCCCGACCAGGTCAAGCGCGAGCGCCTGGCCCGGCTCATGGACCTGCAGCAGCGCCAGTCTCTCGAGCGCCTGCAAGGCATGGTGGGCTCGGTGCACGAGGTCTTGGTCGAGGGGCGCAGCCTGCGCGATCCCGAGATCCTGTTCGGACGCAACCTGGCCTTCGATCGGGTGGTCTTCAAGGGCGATGAGTCCTTGACCGATCGCTATGCCCGGGTGCGCATCTCCGAGGCGACGGCGCTGACATTGCGCGGCGAGTTGCTGTCCGCCGCCGACTCGCCGGTGGCCCTCCAGGTCTGACGAGAAGAGCCCATGCCTGCACCCCAAGCGACGGCTGCCGAGATGTTGGCTCTGTCTCGGGCGGTGAATCTGGCTCGCTCGGCTCGGGGAGACGTGGAGCCCAATCCCATGGTGGGGGCCATCGTGCTCGCAGAGAGCACGGTCGTGGGCGAGGGCTGGCACCGGGCCTACGGCGGCCCCCATGCAGAAGCCGACGCCCTCGCCGACGCCGGGGAGGACGCCCGGGGTGCAACGTTGATCGTCACCCTCGAACCCTGCAGCACCACGGGCAAGACGCCACCGTGCGTGGAGGCCGTGCTGAGCGCAGGCATCTCGCGCGTGGTGGTGGGGGCTCTCGATCCTGATCCACGGCACCAGGGCCGGGGCCTCGAGATCCTGGCCGCTGCCGGTGTGGAGGTCGTGCGCTGCCTCGACCCCCAGGCCGAAGACTTGCTGGTCGACTTCAAGGCCCATCTGGCCAGGGCTCGTCCCCATGTGCTGCTCAAGTGGGCCCAGTCTGCGGACGGCGCCATCGCCAGAGCGGGAGGTGAGCCCGTACAGCTCACCGGGTCTGCCGCCGCCGCCCGGATGCACCGTTGGCGTGCCCACGTCGACGGTCTGCTGGTGGGGCTGCAGACCGTGCTCAACGATGATCCCATGCTCACGGCCCGAGGGCTCGTCGCGCCGGTACGTCCCCTGCGTCGCATCGTGCTCGACCCCACCCTGCGCCTGCCCCTCACGTGTCGTCTGGCAGACACGGCTGGGGAGACGCCCACCTGGGTGCTGGCCCATCTCGACGCCGATCAGCAGCCCGAGGTGGCGCTCGATTCGAGGGATGTGCGGGTGCTGCGCGTCCCCGAGGGCGAGTCCTGGCTGGCAGACAGCCTGGCCCTGCTGGCCGTGGAGGGCGTGGGGCGCCTGATGGTCGAGGGAGGCGCCCGCACGCTGGCAGCTTTCCTGGAGGACGGCCTGGTTGATCAGCTAGCCGTGTTCATGTGTCCCATGGCGCTGGGGCCCGGCGCCCTGCCTGCCCTGCCCGGTCGCCAGCTCGGCGGGCTCACCCCCGAGCAGCTCGCCGAGGAGCTGGGCCTGGACAACGTGCGCCTCGAAGAGCTGGGCGACGACGTGCTGATGCGGGGCACGCCGCAACCCTGCGCGTAGCGCCGCTCGTCCCATGCCCGAGGGGAGGCACGGAGGCCGGGGCGGCTGCTCAGCGAGGCGTGAGGTCGACCTCGATGGTCTGATTCCAGAAGGCTGCTGTGTCTGGAATCCAGGGCTCGAGTTTGTAGAGCAGCTCAACGGTGGCCGAGCGGGCGCTGGCCGAGAAGGGCACCACGAGCTGGCGCTGCTCGCCAGCAGGTATCTGTGTGCTGCTCTCGCCGGAACTGCGGTACGGGTTGCGGAAGCGCAGTCGCGCCGTGCCCTTCTCGCCCCCGGGGAAGCGCACTCCCAGCCCGTCGATGGGCCCCGCCTCCACACCCATGGCGTCGCTCACCGTGACCACCAGGTCGAGGGCGCGATTGCGCGAGTCACTGGGCAGGTTGTGTCCGGCGAAGTCGTTGGACAGGGTCACGGTCAAGGTGCCCGCCTCGTGGTCGACCTCGCGGCTCATGGTCAGGCCAGCGAGGGCGAACTCTCGATCGCGCCCACCGAGAAAGCGGTGGCTCCTACCTGAGCGCGGGGCCCCGGCGCTGGGTGCTTCTCGGCGGATCCGCTCCATGTGGCAGTCCCGGCAGTTCTGCCCCTCGGCAGCGGCGGGGGACACGCGCCATTCGTCGTGGGTCTGGTGCTGGTTGTGGCAGGGAGCGCAGAGGGCCTGGCTGGCCAGGGCGTCCCGGTAGGTGGGGCGACAGGCTCCGTTGAGCCCGGCCCGTGACGCCGCCACGCCGCCTTCGGGCAACCCGTGGCACGAGCTGCAGTCGATGCCGTCGTGGCGCCGCTCGGCCCGGGCCAGGACCCGGGTGTCCTCCTCGATGCCGAAAGCGAACACCGGCGCCGAAGCGTGGCAGGGCAGGCACTCGGTCTTGCGGAAGTTGTCCGACTGGGTGGGCTGACGCACTTGCGGGTCTGTGAACGCTGCGGCGTGCATGGAGGCGCGCCACTCAGCCACCACCTGGGGATGACACGTGGCGCAGTCAGACGGCGACGACATCGTTGGGGCCGCGGTCTGCCGTGCAGCCGTCGGATTGTGGGTGGGGGGCGGCGCCGAGTCAGGAATCCAGAGCAAGCCGGCACACACGGCGACCAGCAGGCCCAGGCCGATCAGTTTGCGCGGGTTCATGATCGCGTCCCGCTGGACAGCAGTCGGGGCTGGCCCCAGATGCGCAGACGGACCTTGTCGCCGCTGAGCAGGCGGCCATGGCTATCGCCGCAGCGCAGCAGTCGCTCGCCGCAGCGCACCCACGAGCCGCCCCGCCGATCAGGCGCCAGAAACACGCCGTCGACGCCCTCTGAGGCGTTGTGGGTGAAGCTCACCGCAGCGGCGTCCAGAAAGGTCGTGACCTCGACCCCCGGCTCTGCGCCGTCAACGGCCAGGCCCAATCCCAGGTCGACCCTGCCCATGCCGTCACTCTGTCCAGTGAGGATCGTGCCCCGGTCAGAAAAGGCGGCCAGGGAGGGCGTGGGAGGAGATTCGAGGGCGAAACGGGTGGGGCCCATCCACCAGTGGCCCCCTCCCTCGAGGGAGAGCAGCTGGTCGCCGAAGATGAGCACGTCGTCCGGGTCATGGGTCACCGTGATCTGGGTGGCGTTGAGCTCGGCGATGAGCAGGGGCAGCTTCTCTCGCAGGGACGCAGACAGGGCCGGGTCGAGGTGAGCCAGGGGTTCGTCGAGCAGCACCCAGCTGGGCCTGGGGGCCAGGGCCCGGGCCAGGCCCAGGCGCAGCCGCTCGCCACCGGACAGCTGCTCGGGACGCCGTCGGCGCAGGTCCGTGAGCTGGAAGACGGTCAGCAGATGATCATGCCACTCTCGATCGTTGCGCGGATCGACGAAGGCCACGTGGCGCTCGACGGTCATGTGGGGCCACAGGGCTCCATCCTGAAAGAGCATGCCCGGGGGATCGGCGGGGCGTTGAACCCGGCCCCGGGTGGGCTCGGCCAGCCCGGCCAGGACGGCCAGCAGGGTCGACTTGCCCGCACCGGATGCGCCTACCACCACCAACCGCTGGCCCCGCTCCAGGGTCAGCTCAAGGTCGGTCAGCAGCAGATCTCTCGAGTAACCCAGGGCCAGCCCGCTCACGGCGAGGTGGGCAGGTGCCGTGGCTTGGCTCGGGGCGGCGGGCTGGGCTTGAGCGTTGATGGTCTGGGCCTCGCGATGGGCGGCGTGCACTGTGGGGAGACTCTCGAGCGACAGCCGGGGGAAACCATCCCGAGCCACCTGGCCTCAAGAGTGACTACAATGACCGAACAGATGGGACGACTCCAGAGCCAGCGGCTTGGCTGGCCTGGACTGAGCAGCTGTCCTGTTGCGCAACCAACGGGACGACGCATGAAAACGGACGTGATCATCGTGGGCGGCGGCCACGCCGGCGTGGAGGCTGCCTTGGCCGCCCGGCGCTGCGGTGCCTCCGTGCTGCTGGTGACTCTCGACCCCGCCGCCATCGGCCGCATGAGCTGCAACCCCTCCATCGGAGGCCTGGCCAAGGGGCAGCTGGCCCGAGAGGTCGACGCCCTCGGGGGCCTCATGGGCGTGGCCGCGGACCACGCCGCCATGCAGTTCAGGATGCTCAACACCAGCAAGGGGCCTGCGGTGCAGAGCCCTCGGGCCCAGGTCGACAAGGACGCCTATGCCGCCTTCGTCCGCTCGACACTCACGGCCACCGAGGGCCTCACCGTGGTGGCTGGCCAGGTGGCCTCTGTGCTGCACGGCCGGGGTCGCCTGACCGGGGTCGAGCTGGCTGATGGCTCGCGACTCATGGCCAGCGCCGTCGTGCTCACCACGGGGACGTTCTTGCGCGGGCTGATGCACGTGGGCGATCGGCAATCTGCCGGTGGGCGCGTGGGGGAGGCCCCGGCCGCGGCTCTGTCTGCCAGCCTCTCGTCGTTAGGGCTCGACCTGGTGCGGCTCAAGACAGGCACGCCGCCCCGGGTGTCGGCGCAGACCGTCGATCTGGCGGCGCTGCCCAACCACTCGGGCCACCCGGACGACGGTCGTTTCTCGTACCGGGTCGAGCCGCCTGAGGGGCGTCAGTCCGTGCCCACCTGGCTCACCCACACGATCCCCCAGACCCAGGACCTGGTGCGCGCCCACTTGCAGGACTCGCCCTATGGTCGGGGTGCGCTCGAGAGCGCCGGGCCCCGATACTGCCCGTCCCTCGAGGACAAGGTGGTGCGGTTCGCCGACAAGAACGAGCACCGGGTCTTCATCGAGCAGGAGACCTTGCGGGGCGATTCGCTCTATCTGAACGGCATGTCGAACTGCCTGCCTGCACAGGTCCAAGAGCGGCTGGTGCGCACCCTGCCCGGCTTCTCGGGCGCGCGCATGATCCGTCCTGGCTACGCGGTCGAGTACGACGCGGTGCCCGCCTGCCAGCTGCGCCCGGGGCTCGAGTGCCGGACCTTGCCGGGTCTCTTTCTCGCGGGACAGATCAATGGCACCAGCGGCTACGAAGAGGCTGCGGCACAGGGCCTCATGGCGGGGCTCAACGGGGCCAGGTCGGTGCAGGGTCTGCCCGCCGTGGTGCTCGGCCGCCACGAGGCCTACGTGGGGGTCTTGATCGACGACCTGACCACCCTGAGCCCGGTCGAGCCCTACCGCATGTTCACCTCCCGGGCCGAGTTTCGGCTGGTGCTGCGCCAGGACAATGGCGACCGCCGTCTGACCGAGCGGGCCTTCGCCTGGGGACTCATCGACGCGTCGGTCCACGAGGCTCACATCTTGCGGGAGCAAGCTGTGGCGAAGGCCCGGGCAGCCATGGGGGACGCCGCCTCGCCCCTGCGCAAGCGCCTGCGCTCAGGGGAGAGCTGGGAGGCAGTCTCCGGCTCGTCTGCCCGCCTGGCCGGGTTCGACTTGCCCCCAGACTGGGGCCGGCAGGTCGAGCTCGACGAGCGTTACGACGGCTACGTGCAGCGGCAGGCCCGGTCTGTCGCCAAGCTGCAGCGGCTGGCCTCCGTGCCCTTGCCGGACGACCTCGACTATGGGCTGCTGGAGGCGCTGCGCCCAGAAGCCCGTGAGGTGTTGGCCAAGGCTCGCCCCGCCGACCTGGGGCAGGCGTCCCGGCTGGCGGGAGTCACCCCTGCCGACTTGTCGCTTTTGGCTTTGAGCCGGTCCGCTGCAGGGCCAGCTTGACCAGCTCGTCGAGGGGCGTGTCCTTGGTCGCCTTCTCGAGGGCGTTGGAGGCGGCGCTCGCCGCTGCCTTGCGCTGAAAACCAAGGGCCATGAGCGCGGCTATGACCGCGGCTGAAGGGTCGCGGACGGCGCCCGGCAGGGACGGTTGGGGGCCCAGGCGATCGCGGAGCTCGACGCACAGTCGCTCCGCCGTGCGCTTGCCGATGCCCTTGACCCGGGACAATCCCGCCACGTCCCCTCCGTCGATGGCCGCGGCCAAGGCCGCCGGTGACATGGCCGAGAGCAGGGCCAGCGCCGTGGAGGGCCCGACCTTGCTCACCGCACAGAGCCGCTCGAAGAGAGCGCGCTCCTCACGGCTGCCAAACCCGAACAGCAGCGGGCGCTCGTCGCGCACCACGTACCAGGTGTAAAGCGTGAGCTGTTCGCCGAGGACAGGCAGGCGAGAGAGCGTGGCGCCGGAGACCGTGAGCCGGTAGCCGACGCCCCCGATGTCGATGACCACCTCACCGGTGGCCGTGTGCTCCAGCCGCCCGGTGAGGTACTCGTACATCAGCCCGTGAGCTCCAGGCCCAGGCTGCGCAGCTTGCTCTTGATCTCGTCGAGCGACGTCTGGCCGAAGTTCTTGCAGGACAGCAAGGTGGTCTCGCTGGTCCGGCACAGATCGTCGACGCGGGTCACACCGAGAGTGGCGAGGGCTGCTCGGGAGCGCACCGAGAGGTCGAGCTCAGAGACGTTCAGGTCGCGCACGTCGCCGGTGGAGGCGCCCGTCGACTGGCTGGTCATGACCGCCACCTCGACCGCGCTGCCAGGCCCGGTGACCATGCCCAGGCGCAAACCCTTGATGGCCAGGATCTGCTTGACCTCTTCGAGGCTGGTCTCGCCGAAGTTCTTGAACGAGAGCAGCTCGCTCTCGGTGCGGTTGACCAGATCGCCGAGGGTGTGCAGGTTCATCCGCTGCAGGCAGTTGCGGGCCCGGACGGACAGCTCGAAGTCGGTGACCGGGATGCGCAAGACCGCGTTCTGCTTGTCGGCCTTTCGCTCCTGCGACTCGTCGTGGTACTGGACCAGACTGGCCCGGGCGTCGGCCAGACAACGGCGAGCGGTGAGGTTGTTCGGGTCACCATTGACCACCATGCCGAAGCAGGTCGCGGCCCAGTTGTGCTCGCCCCGATCTTCGTAGAGCACGCCCAGGTTCAGCAGGGCGCCCGTGTGCGCAGGCAGCTCGCCGCTGCGGAAGCGATCGAGCAGGCTCATGGCGCCGTCGTCGTCGCCGAAGCGATCGAGCAGAGCGGCGAGGCGGAAGGTCGCCTCGACATGGTTACCGTCGATGTCGACGGCGGTCTGCCAGGAGTTGAGCGCTGCCTCGTGGTCACCCTCTGTCTCGGACAGCAAGCCAGCGACGTAGGCCTGGTCGGCGTCACCGGCGCCTGCAGCCTGCAGGGCGGCGATGTCAGCGGTGAGGCCGTCCACGTCGTGGGTGGCGAAGTGCAGACCGGCCAGCTTGATCTGAGCCGCCGCGCCCACCGTGGCCGAGCCGCTCAAGCCCTTGAGCAGCTTCTCGGCCCCGACGAAGTCGGACGTCGACAGGATGTTCGCCGTGAGCAGCTTGGCCAGGTCACCGTCTGCCTGTTGCAGAGCCTCCAGGGCCGTGGCGTTCTCGCCTGCAGCAGCCAGGCCAAGACCTCGCTCCAGATGCTGGCCATCGTCCAGCTTGTTCATCATCCAGTTGCGGAAGCTGGTGCTGGCCGCGGGAGATTCGCAGACCTCTTGCCGCAGGGCACACCACTCGTCCCAGGTGGAAGGGACGGAGGTCATCCAGTCGCGAACGATCTCGGGTTCTGCGGGCTCTTCGTCGACGACGAGGTCATCGACGTGATCGAGGTCGTGGGGCGGCGCCAGGTCATCGCCAGCAGTCGCCATCTCTGGAGCGTCGTTGGTCCCCTCGTTGGTCACCTCGCCTGCGAGCGTTTCGGCAGTGGAGGGAGTCTCGGGGAGATCGGATTCGCTGGGAGCTTCAGTCGTTTCGGTGGTCATGCGGTCTGGTGTTGCCTCGGTCCAGGGGCGGTTCAATGTCTCAGCCTCATGGCGGCTCAGTCTCCAGGCGTTGCGCGCCAGCACGGGAGTGGCTCGTTGAACCCGGGCTGCTGACGACCTACCGTCGTCCGGGCCAGGGTGGCCGTTCTCCCCGAGGTGAGTCCAAGAGGGTGTCGAATCTGACGATGTTAGTGGGCCGGCGCGGCCAGTCAAGCGCCGTGGTCCTACGGGAAACCAGCATATGGACAAGCTGATCGTCAGTGGCGGCGCCCGCCTGCAGGGGCAGCTCCGAGCGGCGGGTAGCAAGAACGCCGTCCTGCCGGTGATGGCGGCCTCTCTGCTGACCGATGAACCCCTGGTGATCCGTGGGGTGCCCAGGCTCCGAGATGTGGCCACCATGGCCCGCATTCTGGCCTGCCTGGGGGTGGAGACGAGCCGCGAGGGCCACTCCATGGTGCTGACGCCCACGGGCGAGGTGTCCGTCGAGGCGCCCTATGATCTGGTTTCGACCATGCGGGCCTCGGTCTGCGTGCTGGCGCCCCTGATCGCAAGGCACGGTCGGGCACGGGTCTCCATGCCGGGGGGCTGTGTTTTCGGGGTCCGTCCGGTCGATCTGCACGTGAGGGGCCTCAACATGCTTGGGGCGGTCCTTCGCATCGAGGAGGGCTATCTCGTCTCAGAGGCGGGACAGCGACTCACGGGGGCCAGCGTCTACCTGGGCAGCCGGGCCGGTCCGTCGGTTCTGGCCACGGCTCAGGTCCTCAGTGCCGCGGTCCTGGCCAAGGGCACGACCTCGATCGAGAACGCGGCCATGGAGCCAGAAATCAGCGATCTGGCCCGGGTCCTCTGCGCCATGGGGGCCCAGATCGAGGGCATTGGCGGGCATAGGCTCGTGATTCATGGTGTCGAACGGCTCCACGGCGCCGAGGTGTCCATCTCGGGCGATCGGATCGAAGCGGGCACCTACCTGGTGGCTGCTGCCATGACCCGAGGCGACGTCACCATCGAGGGCATCGAGCCCCTGCAACTCACCGCACTCTTGGAGACCCTGGCGACCATGGGGGCCGAGATCACCAGGGGGCCAGACTGGGTGCGCTGCCGAGCGCAGGGCCCGTTGCGGGCCGCCGACGTGACCACCCTGCCGTTTCCCGGGTTTCCCACCGACCTGCAGGCCCAGCTCATGGCGGCGACCACGGTGGCCGACGGTATCTCGGTCATCAGCGAGCGGATCTTCCCCGATCGGTTCATGCATGTGGCTGAGCTGCTGAGGCTGGGGGCGCAGATCCGGAAGGAAGGGCCCCAGGCCATCGTCATCGGGCCCAGCCGCCTGTCCGGCGCCACGGTCATGGCCTCTGACCTGAGAGCCAGCGCAGCCCTGGTGCTGGCTGGTCTGGTCAGCGAGGGAGAGACCGAAATTCGGCGGGTCTACCACATCGATCGGGGCTACGAAGCGATCGACGAGCGCATGGCGAGTCTGGGCGCTACGATCCGCCGAGAGAAACAGGCCGCCACTTGATCATTTGCTCCTGATTTCGTACAAAACCGCGTTTTTCCGGGGCCTATGTTCGAGTCACTCTCACAGCGTCTCACGAAGGTCTTCTCGAGCCTCACCGGCTCCGGGAAGCTGTCCGAATCCAACATGGATACGGCACTGGACGAGATCCGTGCAGCGCTTCTCGAAGCGGACGTCCACTTTCGGGTCGCCAAAGATCTGATCGAGCGGGTGCGGGCCACGGCCGCTGGCACCGAAGTCACGTCCAAGGTCAAGCCCGGCGAGATGCTGGTCAAGGTGTTCCACGACGAGCTCGTGGACATGATGACCAGCGAGGGCGAGCCCATCAGCTTCGCCTCCGGCCGTCCGACGGTGGTGCTCATGGCCGGCCTCCAGGGCGCTGGCAAGACCACCACGTCAGCCAAGCTGGCGGTGCATCTGCGCAAGAGCCAGAAGCGCAAACCGTTGCTGGTCGCGGCTGATATCCAGCGCCCGGCCGCCGTCGATCAGCTGCAGCAGCTGGGGCTGGCCAACGATCTGCCCGTGTTCCACGTGGCCGGCGAGCCACCCGAGATCCTGGCCACCTTGGCCGTCGAAGAGGCTCGGCGCACGGGTTGCGACACGATCATCGTCGACACCGCTGGCCGTCTGCACATCGACGACGCCCTGATGGAGGAACTGAAGCGCATCCGCGCGGCGGTGAACCCAGACACGACGTTGTTGGTCTGCGACGCCATGACCGGCCAGGACGCCGTGCGCTCCGCCGAGGCCTTTCAGCAGACCCTGCCCCTCGACGGCGTGGTGCTGACCAAGCTCGACGGCGACTCGCGAGGTGGCGCGGCTCTGTCCGTGCGCCACGTGACCGGCGCACCCGTGGCCTTCGTGGGCGTGGGCGAGAAGGTCGCCGACCTGCAAGAGTTTCATGCCGACCGGCTGGTGAGCCGTGTGCTGGGCATGGGCGACGTGGTCAGCCTGGTCGAGAAGGCCCAGGAGGTCGTCGACGAGAAAGAAGCCGAAGAGCAGATGCAGCGCATGCTCGACGACCGCTTCACGCTTGACGACTTCCTCAAGCAGCTCCGAGCGATCCGCAAGATGGGCTCGCTGGGCGACCTGATGGGCCACCTGCCAGGCATGCCCGCAGGGATGTCCGAGCAGCTCGACGACAAGATGGTCGACCACACCGAGGCCGTGGTGCTCTCGATGACTCCCGGTGAGCGCCTGAGCCCTGAGAAGATTGACGCGAGCCGCAGGCGCCGGATCGCCAAGGGAAGTGGTACCACTGTTGGTGTGGTGCAGCGCCTGCTCAAGCAGTTCGAGCAGATGCGCAAGATGATGAAACAGATGAAGAAGCAGGGCCTGTTCTCCCGACTCAAGGGAGCGGTCACTGGTGGCGGCATGGGGCTGGGTGACATGCCCTCCGCTGACGCCATGGCAGAGATGGCCGGCTCTGGACCCGGCCTGCCCGGCGCGGCCAAGGCCTTGCCCCGGGCCAAGGCGGACGACCGACGCAAGAGCCGCAAGGCAGAACGCAAACGCAAGAAACAGGGACGGCGCCGCCGCTGAGCGAAGGCCTTCCCGTCCATCCCCATCCCATCGACCGCCGAGCGCCTACCACGGGCAGCGGTCAAAGACACAGGAGCAGAACACATGGCAGTCAAGATTCGGCTGAAGCGCATCGGCCGGCGTAACCGGCCCTTTTACCGCATGTGCGTCTTCGATGGCCGCACCCGTCGAGATGGTCGTCCGGTCGAAGAGCTCGGTAGCTACGACCCTCGGGCGACCGACCTGGACAACAAGGTCAAGATCGATCGTCGCCGGGCTCACTACTGGCTCACCGTGGGTGCCCAGCCCTCCGAGACCTGCGCGTCGCTGTTGCGCAAGCTGGGTGTTCGCAAGGACGGCCCGGTGCCCGAAGAAGAGCCGGTCGCGGTTGCCGTAGAGGCCGTCGCCGATGCCGCCGCGAGCGAGTCCAGCCCCACGGCAGATCCGGCTCCCGCCGCTGCCGATCCCGAGAAGACCGAGGAGTAGTTCCCCTTCACCATGAGTCCAGCTGCGAAAAAGCCGAAGGCGTCGCCCTCGTCCCGCAAGGCGCCTGCCTCCAAGAGCGGGGCGTCCAAGGCGGCGAAGTCAGCCAAGGCTGCGAAGAAGAAGACGACGAGCAAGAAGACGACGAGCAAGAAAACGACGAGCAGGAAAACGACGGCTGCCAAGACAGCGGCAGCCAAAACCACAGCCAAGAGCACAGGCAAGAAGGTCAGCAAGAAGCCCACGCCTGCCAAGGCTGCTACGAAGACCAAGGCCGCTCCGAAAACTGCTCCCAAGGCAGCCCGCAAGACTGCCACGAAGTCTCCCTCGAAATCCCCCGCAGCGAAACCCTCAGTGAAGACTCCCGTAAAGACGCCTGCCGTTGCTGAAGTTCCTGCCCAGGTCGTGGCCAAGCCCGCGGCCAAGCCGGCACCGGCGCCACCCAAGCCGAAGCGCAAGCGAGCGCCGAAAACCATTCTGGCGGAGGCTCGCGAGAACCTCGATCGCATCTACGGTCCGATCACCCTCCCCGAGACGGTCAACACTCTCGAGAAGGCGGTCTACCTGGTCTTGCGCGAGGGTGGCACCGAACTCACGACGACGAAGGCCATGAAGGCCTTGAAGGCCGAGTTCGTCGACTGGAACGAGGTCAGGGTGTCCCGGAGCAGCGAGTTGGCCCGGCTCATGTCGGGCACCAGCAAGGTCGCGGGCATTCGTCGCTTCCACGAGCGCTCGACTCGCCTGCGCGAGATGATCGATCAGATCTACGGAGACCGCAACGAGACCTCGCTCGAGTTCATTCTCGAAGAGAAGCCCAAGGGGCAGCTCGAGTATCTCGAGGACTTCGACGATCTCGGCCTGCACAACGCCTACGCCCTGGTGCAGTGGCTCTCCGAGAAAGAGACCCTGGTGCTGGTGTCGACCGAAATGGCTGAGGCTGCCAGCACCCTGGGTATTCTCGAGACCGCAGCGGTGGGCAAGGCCAAGAAGGCCCTGAACGACATGTGCAAGAACCACATCGACCGGGTGAGCCTTGTGGCCCACCTGCACAAGCTCGGTGAGCTTGAGTACAGAGAGTGGCCGTCGGCCATGAAGGAGATGATGAACTGAGTTCCTGGCAGAGGCTGGCGCCTTGGGTTCTCGCCTCTGCCTCGCCCCGTCGAGCTGAGCTCCTGAGCGACGCTGGGCTGGAGTTCCGGGTCTGCGCGGTGGATATCGACGAGACCCCTCGGCGGGCAGAGGCCCCGGCGGCTCTCTGCGAGCGCTTGGCCCGCGAGAAGGCGGGGGCTGGCGCAGAGCTCTTTCCAGACGAAAGCGTCCTGGGGGGCGACACGGTGGTGGCCATCGGCGATCGGGTGCTGGGCAAGCCTGCCGATTTGCCAGAGGCCGAGGCCATGCTGCGCGAGCTCTCTGGCCGCACCCATCAGGTGGTCTCGTCCGTCGCCCTGGTGGCTGCAGCGCGCACGTCAGACTCTAGCGGAGAGGTGGCTGGTGTGTCGGGAGTGGCCGTGAGCGATGTCTGCTTCGATCTGCTCGATGAACACACCCTGCGAACCTATCTCGAGGGCGGTGAGTGGGAGGGCAAGGCGGGGGCCTATGCCATTCAAGGTGATGCTGGCGCTTTTGCTCACCTGGTGAACGGAGACCACGACACGGTGGTGGGGCTGCCCATGGCCTTGGTGCGGTCTCTCGCCGATGAGCTGGCGGAGCTGGCCCGGCCATGACCCTGTCAGCTTGCGCTGCGACGAGTTGTCCTTCAGTCGGCGGGCTCAGTGCTCGGCGCGGTCTGGTCTCTCTGTTCGCCTGGGCGGTGCTCTGGTTGGCCCCAGGCTGTGGCGATGATGTCCAGCTGGCCCCCGCGGTGGACTCCAGTCGCGCGGAGCTGGTCGTGGCAGGTCGCCCGGTGACCGTCGAGTTGGCCCTCGACACCCAGACTCGCACCCGGGGCCTCATGCACCGCACCTCCCTGGGTGCCGATCAGGGCATGCTGTTCATCTTCCCGGACGTGGCTGCTCGGGTCTTCTGGATGCGCAACACCCTGATTCCCCTCGATATCGCGTTCCTCGACGACGAGGGCGTGGTGATCAATGTCGAAGAAGCCCCACCGGCGGTGGAGAAACCTGGCTTTCACAGCCTCCGCCCCGCTCGCTTCGTTCTGGAGCTGAATCGAGGTTGGTCCCGAGAGCACGGTCTGCTGCCAGGGCAGACGATTGCCATCTCAGAGGCCCTCCGTGCGCGGGCCATACCCTGACCTGCCTTCGTAGAAGCCAGGGCCCTCCTGGGCTCGGGGCTTGATCCCAAAGAGCTGCCGCCTAAGATGCGGGGCTTGTCTCACCGGCTGATTCTCTGAATGGCCGGTGTCCACTGACATTTCAGCGTCCAAGCAGACTTTCGAGCGTCATCATGAAGGCCGACATCCATCCCGACTACGTCGAGTGCACTGTGACCTGCGGTTGCGGCAGCACCTTCACGACCCGCTCGACGACGCCGAAGATCAACGTCGAAATCTGCAGCTCCTGCCACCCCTTCTACACCGGGCAGCAGAAGTTCGTGGACACCGCCGGGCGCATCGAGAAGTTCATGCGTCGCTACGGCGCCCGCCAGCAGCCGGCCGCCAAGAAGACGTCCTCCGACGAGGACTGATGGTCGGCGAGCGTGTCTTCGAGCGGCCTCTTTGCTCGCCTGCGGCAGTGCGCTGAGCGCTACAAAGAGCTCGAGGCCCAGTCCGGCGATCCTGACCTGCACGCCGAGCCTGGCCGTCTGGCCAGCCTCCTGCGAGAGATGGGGGCGTTGCGGGGCAAGGCAGAGACCTACGGTCGCTGGTCCGATCTGGTCGAACGCCGCGAAGCCGCCGAGGTCATGCTCAAGGAGGAGGCCGAACCGGACATGGTCAGCCTGGCCCGTGACGAGTTGACCGAGGTGCTCGCCGAGCAGGAGACCATGGTCGACGAGGTGCGGCGGCAGATCGCCGACGACGACCCCCACCGTGGCCGGGACCTGCTGGTAGAGATCAGGGCGGGCACGGGCGGCGATGAGGCCAGCCTGTTCGCCGCAGACCTGGTGCGGCTCTACACGAAGTACTGCGAAGGCCAGGGCTTCAAGATCGACATACTCACCAGCAACGTCACCGAGGTGGGGGGCTACAAGGAGGTCGTGCTCTCCGTGAGCGGCGCCGAGGCCTGGGACCTGCTCCGCTACGAATCCGGCGGGCATCGAGTGCAGCGGGTGCCTGAGACCGAGTCACAGGGGCGCATCCACACATCGGCTGCCACCGTGGCCGTGCTGCCCGAGGCCGACGAGGTGGACGTCCAGATCGATGAGAGCGACCTGCGCATCGACACCTACCGGGCCAGCGGGCCTGGGGGGCAGAACGTCAACAAGACCTCTTCAGCGGTGCGCATCACCCACGTGCCCACGGGTACAGTGGTTCAGTGCCAGGACGAATCGAGCCAGCACAAGAACAAAGCCCGCGCTCTGCGTATGCTGCGGACCCGCATGAAAGACGCTGCCGACGAGGCGGCCCGAGACAGTCAGGCCGCCGAACGGCGGGTCCAGATCGGCTCGGGCGACCGCTCGGAGCGCATCCGAACCTATAACTACCCCCAGAATCGTGTCACCGACCACCGCATCAAGACCAACTACACTCTTGAGACGGTACTGCTCGGACGACTTGGCGACATTGTCGCTGACTTGCGAGAACGGGACCTGGAGATGAAGCTGGCCGCCCTTGGCGAAGGAGTGACTTGAAGTGACCGATCCCGACCAGAACGATTTGCCCGAGCTGGAGCTCGATCCCGTAGAGCCCGTCTTCGAAGGGGGCGCAGAGGCAGAGCAGCCTGTCGTCGACTCGGCGCCAGCTGCTGAGCCTGAACCGGTCGCCCCCGTGAGCGCAGCCCCGGTGAGCCCAGCCTCGGTGGCCAGCGCTCCAGGGGCCAGCGCAGAGAGCGACCCGGAGCAGGGGCAGTGGGTCTGGCAGTACGCCGCGCCCCCGCCGCCGCCGTCGTTCGGTGCCGCCTTCTTCTCCGGCACGGCCCTGCCTGAGCTCTACCGCTTCTTCGGCTGCGCCTTGCTGGTCGTCGTGGGCTGCCTGCTGCCCTGGGGCCCGATGACCGAGTCGTCCTCTACCACGCTCGCAGACGGTACGGTCGAGGTGTCCGAAGAGCTCATGGCTGTGCCCGGCGTGATCGGGGTCGAGACCACCTTGGGGGCCCTGTCCCTGATCATCGGTCTGTGGCTGCTGTTCTCGTCCTGCTACAGCATCTACACCCGGCGCCAGAAGATCCTGCCGGTCTTCCTGATGATCGAGCCGGCCATCGTCACCTGGATGAAGCTGCTGGAGACCAACGATCAGGCGGGCTCCATGAGCACGCTGGAGATGCTCGACGCTGCTGGCACCGGCCTCCTGCTGACCCTGATCGGTTCGACCCTCGTCGCCGTCCAGTTCTTCTTCGTTGTGGGCAAGGTCTACACGAAGAAAGAAGACAAGGGCGCCGCTCGCCGCTCGGCCAAGAGCGGAGCCAAGGGCAAGGGCGCCGACGGCGCTGACAAGAAGGACGGTGACGCCAAGAAGAAGAAGGATGAAGGCGGCAAGGGCAAGCGCGGTCGCAAGAAGAGCTGAGCCACTGTTGCGCGCCTGGGCCCTGGCGTTGCGGGCTCGGGCGGGTGACCCGGGGTCGGCCCGGCTCGAAGCCGAAGTCTTGCTGGGCTCGGTGCTCGGTTGTTCCCGTGCAGACCTGCTCACTCTCGATGAGTTGAGTGAGGATGCCCTGGGGGCCTGCCAGGCCCTGGTGGATCGGCGAGTGGCTGACGGTTCGCCGGTGGCCTACCTGATCGGCCGGCGGGACTTCTACGATCTCACGCTCGTCGTCGATGAGCGGGTGCTCGTGCCTCGTCCTGAAACCGAGACCCTCGTGGAGGCTTTCGCTGACCTCGATGAGGGGGGGCAAGTGCCTCCCGGCCCCGTGGTCGATTGGGGCACAGGCAGCGGCGCTGTGGCCCTGGTCACGGCTCGGCGCCGAGGAGTGCTGGCCATCGATCGATCCCGGCCAGCTCTCGATCTGGCGGCGCTGAACGTCGCAGGTCGCGAGGTCGGGGGCCCGGGAGAGACTCATGCCATCCAGCTGGTCCAGTGCGACGGCCTGTCAGCGGCTCGTCCCGGATCGCTGGCAGCCGTGTTGGCCAATCCGCCCTATGTAGAACCCGAGGATTGGGCCGAGCTCTCGGAAGATGTCCGTCACGAGCCCCAGAGCGCCCTGGTCCCCCGAGAGGGGGATGTCACCCAGTTGTACGACACCCTGGCCCGGCAGGCGGCTGTGGCTCTCGTGCCCCGGGGCTGGCTGCTCACCGAGATCGGCCGGGGACAGGCCGAGCGGGTGGTGCAATCGTGCGAGGCGGCGGGCCTGACCTCGGTGCAGCGGCATCACGATCTGGCTGGGATCGAGCGGGTCATCGCGGCTCAGCGCCCCTGAGCCCAGCCTGGGTGCGGCTCAGCTGCCCGGCTGGTCTGCCGGGTCGTCGTCCTGCTCTGCCAGGAAGGCCTGGAGGTTCTCGCGGCTGCTGTCATCCATGTGGGTGAAGAAAATGGCCACGATATGGGAGTCGTCGTCTCGGGGCTCGCAGCGCACCACGGCGCCGCCCGCCTGAAAACTCAGCTCGCCCTGAGCCGTTGGCAAGGCCATCTTGATCTCCAGCACCGTCATCTCGGTGAAGGCAGAGGGCGATTTGCAGGCCACTCCCGAGAGGCTGATGTCGACCAGTTGGCCCAATCCCACGGCCTCGATGCCCACCTCGACCTTGCCCTGGATGATCATGCGGCGGTGCAGCCGGCGTTCCTTGGGGCGGTTCTTGTCAGTCATGGGCCTGTCTCAAAGTCGCGGTAATGGGGCGAGCTGCGTCACACGACGCTCTGTCAGCCGACACACTACGGCAGCCGGACAGAAAATCCAGCTGGCAGACGGGGTGCAACGAGATCGTTGCTGGCCCAGAGACTACGATGCCAAGGCGCTGACCACCGTGGTCTGCGTCATCCAGACACAGCAACAGCGAGGTCGAGGGCCCAGCTCCTGGCCTCGACGCGGTCATCACGAGAGGTCACATGGCGAGCTTCAACAAGGTAATCCTGCTAGGCAATCTCACCCGCGACCCCGAGGTGCGGTCCCTGCCGAGCGGTCAGACGGTGACCGAAATCGGCATGGCCTGCAATCGGACGTACACCGCGGGAGGCCCTGGCGGCGAGAAGAAAGAAGAAGTGACCTTCGTCGATGTCTCCTTCTGGGGACGGGCTGGCGAGGTGATCGCCCAGTACCTCCACCGCGGAGATCCGATCTTCGTCGAGGGGCGGCTCAACTTCAGGCAGTGGGAAGCCAAGGACGGCTCCAAGCGCAGCAAGCTCTCGGTCACCGGTGAGAACTTTCAGTTCGTTGGCGGCAAGAGTGGCCAAGGCGGCGGTGGTCAGGGCGGCGGCGGTTTCGGTGGGGGCCAAGGTGGTGGCGGTCAAGGCGGCGGTGGCGGCTACGGCGGTGGCCAGGGTGGCGGTCAAGGTGGCAACCCTGGCGGTGCCCAGGGGGGCAACCAAGGTGGCGGCGGCGGGATGGAAGGCTTCGACGAGGTCCCGTTCTGACAATGCAGGTGCTGCTGTTTGCCAGCCTTGCTGAGCTCGTGGGCAGCAGGGCCTTGGATGTCGAGGCCCCTGCCACGGTGGGTGAGCTGGTCACACTTCTGAACAGTGGCTGGCCCGCGTTGGCGGGGCAGTCCTATCGGGTCGCGGTCGACCAGACCTATGCAGGGTTGGACCAGAGTCTGTCCGGCGCCGAAGAGGTGGCCTTGATCCCACCGGTATCGGGAGGCTGAAGGTGATCGACGTTGTCGAGGTCGACATCCCGGTCGCCGAGGTGCTCGCTGCGGTCGATGGTCCTGGCGAAGGTGCGGCGGTGCTGTTTGTCGGGCGGGTGCGCGACGCCACGGCAGGGTCGGCGGTGACACACCTTGACTACGAGTGCTATCGCGAGATGGCCCTGGCCGAACTGGCGGCTCTGGCCAGCGAGGCCAAGGCCTCCCACGGAGCGGCCGCCGTGTCCATCGTGCACAGGGTGGGGCGGCTTGAGATCGGCGACGTGGCCGTGGCCATCGCCGTCAGTTCAGCCCATCGACCGGCTGCCTACGAGGCCAGCCGTTGGATCATCGACACCCTCAAAGAGCGGGTGCCCATCTGGAAGAAAGAGTGGCATGACGACGGCGGCGTGTGGGCCAGCGACCATCCCTGACCTGTGTCTAGCGAGCTGGAGGTAAGCGCCGTGGGCGTGTCTCAGCGCTTGGCCGCCCTGGGCGGTTATGCCTTCGACGAACTCGATCGGCTGGCGGCATCTCGCCGGGCTGAGGGCGTCGACGTCATCGACTTTGGCGTGGGGGACCCCACGGAGCCCGTGCCTGAAATCGTCATCCAGGCGGCCCGTGAGGGGCTCTTGCGCCATCGCCAGGCGGGTTATCCGTCGTACGTGGGCAGCGCCGAGTATCGTGGAGCGGCGGCGGCGTGGCTCAAGCGCAGGCATGAGTTGGACCTCGACAGCTCGACCATGATCACGTCGACCAGCGGCTCGAAAGAGGCTGTGTTTCACACGCCCTTGGGTTTCGTGAACCCTGGCCAGGTGGTCCTGGCGCCATCGCCGGGGTATCCACCTTATGCGGTCGGAACCCACATGGCCGGGGGGCGCTGCGTGCATTACCCCGTGTTCGACAAAGGCCCCATGCTTCCCGACCTCGACGCCCTGCCGGCCGCTGATGCCGAGGGCCTGGCCATGGTCTGGATCACCCAGCCCCATGTGCCCACCGGGCGCATCGCGAGCGCCGATGCCATGGCTCGCCTCGCCTCCCAATGCCGCGAGCGAGGCGTGCTGCTCTGTTCAGACGAGGCCTACTGCGAGCTCTGGTTCGATGAGCCCCCGGCCAGCGCTCTCTCTGCCGGCATCGAGGGCGTGCTCTCGTTCTTCTCGTTGAGCAAGCAGGCCACCATGACCAGCTACCGGATCGGCTTCGTGGCTGGCGACCCATCGGCGATCGCGACCTTTCGCAAGCTGAAGACCCAGATCGACTCGGGTACACCGCAGTTCGTGCAGGCCGCCGCGATCGCGGCTCTGGGAGACGACAGCCCCGCAGCGGCGTCCCGGGCGGCCTACGCTGCTCGCGCCGAGGTGCTCGTCCCCGCTCTCAGAGCTGCGGGCTGTGAAGTCGAGCGGCCGGAGGCTGGGTTCTATCTCTGGGTGACCGTGCCGACGGGATCCACCGGGCTGGGCTTCGCTCGCGATCTGCTCGATGGCCCCCCGGCCCTGGCCGTGCTACCGGGAGAGTGGCTGACCGAGACCGTCGAGGGTCTGGAGCGTCAGCCAGGTGCGGGCCGGGTGCGTCTGGCCTTGGTCCCCAGTCTCGAACGATGCCGCGAGGCGGCGGAGCGATTGTCCCGATGGTGATGACTCGTGCGTGGTCGCTGCTCTGCTCTCTCGCGTTCTTGGCCCCGGTGCTGCTGGCCCAAGAAGAGACCGCCGACGACCTGGCGTTTCTGAGCGAGCTGGCCCGGGACTTCCACGGCGGGGGGAGCTGGTCGGCCCAGCGCGAGCTGGCCGAGTACCTGGGAGACTACCCCGCCAGCCCCAGGGCCAATGAGCTGGCTGCTCGCGAGGCCTATCGACGAGGGCAGCTGGGCGATGCTGAAGAGTCCTTGAACGCGGGCCAGCTTGAGCTGCCTTGGTTGCGCTCTCGCCTCTGGCTCCGCACCGGGCGCGCGGCCAGGGCGCTTGAGCTGGGTCGCTCGGGCACTCTGCCCGTGCGCGATGCCCAGCGCCTCACGGTCGAGGCTCTGGAAGCCATGGGCCGGCACACCGAAGCGCTGGGTGTCGCCCGCGCAGCTCTCGGTGTGGGCGTCGACGGCGCGGTGCGCATCAGCACATCCGAGATGAGCGGGCATGAGCTGAAGCAGGTGGGCTGGCTGCTGCTGTTCTTGCGTCGCTACGACCTGGCCAACCAGGCCCTCGTCTTTGCGGACAGCGAGCTGAACGGCAAGACGGGCCCGGACTACAAGGTCGAGGACCCCGAGGTGCTGGTGCTGCTCGGGGCGACGTTTCAGGCCACGCGCCAGACCGGCACAGGCGGCCCGGACCGCACACTGGCCCTACTGAAAGACGTGCTCGACGACGACCCCGGTCACGTCGAGGCCCAGGTGGTCGCAGCCAAGACCTACTTCTACGGGAACAACGGCCGGGCAGGCCGAGCGGCCCTCGACAAGGCCCTGGCTACAGACCCCACTCATCCTGAGGCCCTGGTGCTGCGCGGGGAGACCGACCTGTTGGCTCGGCAAGTCGCGCCGGCTCTCGACGCCGCCGATCGGGTGCTCGCAACGAACCCCACCCACCTGGGAGCCCTGGCCTTGCGCGGGGTCGCTCTGGCCTTGACCACGGCCACCACCGAGGCCGCTGCTGCCCGTGACGACTTTGAGCGAGCCCACCCTCAGAGTGCGGCCCTCGAGTCGCTGCTGGGGCGGGTGCTGCAGAGCCACTACCGCTTCGGTGAGTCCATTGCTCCACTGGAGCGGGCCCTGGTGATCCAGCCAGAGGTCGAAGACCCCCTGGCCGTGCTGGCGCAGAGCCTGGCCAACGTAGGCCGGGAGGACGAGGCTCGGGCTGCCCTCGAAGATCACTTGCAGCGCAGCCCCTATCCGTTTCCGTGGCGCAACAACATGCTCGAGGTGTTGGCCAAGCTGGAGCGTGCCGAGAGCCTGCGCACGGAGAGCGGCTTTCACCTGGCCCTGCCCCCGGGCGAAAAAGACGTCTACGGCGTGTTGTTGGCCGAACAGCTCGATGCGGCCCGGGCCGACATGGCCGAACGGTGGGGTGTCGATCCGAAGAACGAGGTCTTGGTGGAGGTCTTCGACCATCACCCGGACTTCTCCGTGCGCACCGTGGGTTTCGAGGGCTTTGGGGCGTTGGGCGCGTGCTTCGGCAACGTGATCACCATCCTCTCGCCCTTGAGTCAGATGCGCGGTCACTTCTTGTGGTCGCAGACCGCCGTGCACGAGTACGCCCACGTGGTGACGCTCAACCTGTCTCGTCAACGGATGCCCCGCTGGCTGAGCGAAGGTGTGTCGGTGGTCGAAGAGAAGAAGGTCGACCCTCACTGGGCCCGTGCCCTTGAACGTGAGGTGCTCACGGCTCGGGCGAACGACATGATCTTCCCCGTGGAGCGCATGGAGCAGGCCTTTCAAGATGGCTCCACGGTCATGCTGGGCTACTTCCTTGGCAGTCTGGTCTGCGAGGTGATCGAACGAGACTTCGGCTTCGACGGCGTGCACGGTTTCGTCGAGGCCTTCGCCGATGATCGGTCGACGGGAGAGGCGGTGCTTCACGCCCTGGGCATCACCGCTGCCGAACTCGATCGGCGATTGCTCGACTACATCGACACCGAGGTCGCGGGCCGTGCGGCGATTCGTCCCCGCTACAACGAACGGGGCAAGGACGCCTTGCGTCGCCGGGTACAGGCTGGCGACGTGGAGGCGCTCGTCCCTCTGGCCCAGGCCTACGGCGACCTGGGTCTGAAGGTCGATCGAGACGCCGCCCTCGAGCGGGCCATCTCCACGTTGGGTGAGACGCCCGCGGTCGTTCGGCTCATGGCCGAGCGAGATGTAGAGAGCGGGCGCAAGAGCCTGGCCATCGAGCGCTTGCGCAGCTGGTCTCTCAGCAACGACGTCGATCACGATGGCCTGGTCTTGCTGGCCAGACTGCTCACCGAAGCCGAGAAGACGAACGAGGCACTGGACTACCTGCGCATCGCGCGCGAGCTGTTCCCCAGTGATGTGGGTCCCGGCAGCGCAAACATGCTGCTCTTTCATCAGCTGGACGCACAGGACGATCGGGAAGAGTGGCTGGACGTAGTGACGACCCTGGCCCACCGTGGAGAGGCGGCCATCGATCCCCGTCTGGTGTTGGTCGAAGAGGCGGCTCGCCAGGGAGACTCCCAGGCTCAGCTGCGCTGGCTGTCCGAGGTGGTGGCCATCGAGCCCTACGACCCCCAGCGCCGACTGGAGCTGGCCGAGCTGCTGGTCGAGCTGGGCGACCCGATCGCCGCCAGACAGCAATGGAACCTGATTCTGGGCATGCGCCCAGCCCAGCTGCCCATGGCGGCAGCAGCGGGAGAGCCAGCGGCCCAGTCCCTGCTCGAAGGGCTCAGGGAGACCGCTCGGCGACGTCTGGACGAAACGGACGTTGGCGGATCGTAAAGGGACAGCTGGCACGGCAACCAGCCCCTCTGGGATCGGGAGTTGAGTCCCCTGGGGAGGCGGTGATAGCCTTCCTCCAATGGTGATGGACGGCATAGGGTGCGACATCTGGACGGCGGTGGCGGAGGGTTTTCGTCGCCTGCGGGGTGCTGCGGCCCATGATCTTTGGCTGGGGCGGGCCGATCCCCATTCGTTCCGCCGGGGGCTGTTCACCTTGGGCGTGGAGAACAGCGACGTGAAGGCGGCGCTCGACGGCCCGTACCGGGCGGACATCGAGGCCTTGTTTCATGAGATCACTGGCAGTCCGGTGCGCTTGCGCACCCAGGTGAACGGGCAGCCTGAGAACGGCAGCAACCGTCTGCCGCCCGCGGCGACGCCCCTGCCCGAGTCGCGCGCCACCGCGGCCAGACGGCGAGCCTCTTCGCGTCACGGGGCACCCGCCCTGAGCGATGCTTCGACGCCTGCGGTGAACCCCGCAGAGAAGCCCGCGGCCGATGCTGCCACGCCTGTGCTGCCGCAAGACCCGCGCAGTGCTGCGCTCCGGGCCACCCGCCAGCCCATGCTGGTCGACACGACGGCGAACCGCCTGGTGCTGCGGGCGACCGAGGCCTGGGTCGACGATCCGTCGGGAGGCTTCAACCCGCTCTTCATTCACGGTCCCGAGGGTTCTGGCAAGACAGCGCTGGCCTCTCACGCCCTGGCGCGCCTGGCCGCTGCCCACCCTGACCTCGATCCCCTCGTCTTCTCTGGGGAGAGCTTGGCTGCAGACGTGAACGCAGCGTCGCGCTCCCGGTCGTTCGGTCGGCTGCAACGGAGCTGGGCCGACCGGGATGTGCTGGTCATCGACGAGGCCCACCGCCTGCGCAATCGCTACACGGCCCAGTCCATGGTGGTCAGTCTGGTCGAACCGGTGCTGCGACGGGGGGGGCGGGTGTTGGTCCTCTCACGGCACCCGCCTGGCGACATCTTCGCCCTCAGCGATCGACTGCTCAGCCACTTCTTGGCGGGCATGGTGGTCGCTCTTCGTGAACCCGACCCTGCGTCCCGGCGAGCCGTGCTGGCCAGCGTGGCCGCGGTGTTGCCCGTCGCAGTAGACGAGGGCGTGACCCGGGCCGTGGCCGAGCATTGTCCGGGTTCACTGTCCGACGCCATCGGACTGCTCCGGGGGGCTGCCGAGCGGGCGGCCGCTGACGGCCGCTCGGTGGCACAGGCTGACGTGCAACAGCAGCTCCGCCAGCCCTCTCCCACCGACCGCCGCCTTGACGACCTGATCGCCATGCTCGCCGAAGAGACGGGCATCGAAGGGGAGCGGATCCGCTCTGCCGAGAAGTCTCGTGACGTGGCCGCGGTGCGCCATCTGTGCGTGTATCTGTCCAGCCACAGCCTGGGTCTGTCTTCTCGCCGTATCTGTCGCTCGCTGCGGCTGCGCTCGCCGTCGATCGTGGCTTACGCTCGCCGGGCGGTCGACCGTCGTCGGCGCCTCGACGCCGACTATGAGCAGCTGGTTCAGCGTGTTCAGGGTCGTCTCGAGGGCGCCCAGCGCGACCTCGAATGGTAGCCGGGCACGAATCGTCGGGGCTGCTGATCGCGCTCGAGGGCATCGACGGCTGCGGCAAGTCCACACAAGCCGAGCGGCTGCTGAGCTGGCTCCGAGAGCGTGATCCTGGTCGGCCGGTGAGCTTGCACCGTGAGCCCGGCGGGACCGCCCTGGGCGAGGGCGTGCGCGAGCTGTTGCTCCAGGGCGCAGAGCGCGGGCCCACCACCGAGATGCTGCTCTACATGGCCTGTCGCTCCGAGCTGTATCACGCCAAGGTGCTGCCGGCCTTGTCCCGGGGCGAGGTGGTGTTGCTCGACCGATCGCACTTCTCGACCGCAGCGTATCAGGGCGCGGGGCTGGTGCAGGATGAAGGCGCCATCTTCGAGCTGGCCCGGGTCGTGACCTACGGCCGGGAGATCGACAAGGTCGTCTTGTTGCAGATCGACCCCGAGCTGGCAGCGTCCCGGCGCGAGGGCGAGGACGATCAGATCGAAAGCCGCGGGCTGACCTATTTCGGCCGGGTGGCAGAAGCCTACGCTCGCTACGCAGGCGAGCGACCCGAGCAGTTCTTGACCGTCGATGCCAGCAAGGGAGCAGACGAGGTGTTCGCCCAGATCTGCTCGGGCCTGGCAGATGTGGTCTGAGGAGCTCACTGCAGAACACCCAGGAGCGCGGGCCGACTTCGTGGCGGCCTGGCGGGCTGGCCGGCTGCCCCACGCGTTGCTGCTCACGGGCGAGGAGGGCATCGGCAAGGCGGCGCTGGCCCTGTGGGTCGTTTGCCTGCGCTGGTGTCAGGCCGACAGCGGGCCCTGCGGACACTGTCCGAGCTGCAAGAAGGTGCTCACGGGAAACCACCCCGACCTGGAGCTGGTGCGGCGCAACCCTCCTGCAGACGCCGACCCCAAGGGCCTGGGCAGCCGGCTGGAGATCACCGTGGATCAGGTACGCCAGGGGTTGATCCCCGCCTTGAGTCTGGGAGCTGTCGAGGGCGGTGGTCGGTCGGTGATCATCCGCTCGGCTGACGATCTCAACGAGCAGGCCCAGAACGCTCTGCTCAAGACCCTCGAGGAGCCGCCCAAGGGGGCGCTGCTGGTGCTGGTCACGGCTCGGGAGAACAGCCTGCTCGACACCATTCGCTCCCGCTGCCAGGAGATCCGCCTGGCGCCTCATTCGGCAAGCGAGATGGCTGTGCTGGCGCCGCACGAAGACCCGCTCCTGGTGGGTCTGGCCCGGGGACGGCCCGGCCGCTTCGAGGCCCTGCGGGCTCTGGAAGTGGGCACCCTGCTGAGAGCCCTCGATGCGCTGATGAACCAGCCGAGGGCAGGCACGGCGTTCGGTGCCCTGCTGGCCGGTCTCGTGGAGAAGGCCACCGCAGACTCCCCCGAGCTCGAAGAGGTGGCTCTGGCGAAGCTGCTCCTCGAGGTCCTCCATGCGCGGCTGCGTGATCTGGCCCTGCTGGGCGGCGGCGGCTCCCCGGACGACTTGCTGACCGCCGCTGAACCCATGGGGGCCGAGCCTCCACCGATCGAGGTCCTGAACCGGCTCGAATCGGCGGTTTTTGAAGCTGGGCACGATTTTCGGCGCCACGTCCCCGGTTCTGTGATCTGGGCTGCCTTGGGGTGCGAATTCGTCGCGGCACTGGTAGGGGGGCCGGGGCTGGCGAAGCGCTATCCCTAGGGGGTGGTCAAGGGCCTCGGGGCAACCGCCGATAAGGAGGGTCCCCGCAACGCTCCCCTGCCTCAAGACATGCCCACCGAGACCTCTCTCCAAGCCCGCATCAGCGACCTGGCAGCTGCCGACAGCCGCTACACCCCGGATGCGTACCACTTCGTCTTTCGCGCCCTTGATTTCGTCTTGGAGCGTGACGGCCCTGCCCCAGAGGTCCAGGAGGACGGCCACGTACCGGCGGTGCTTCTGCTGGATGGTCTGAAGGACTTCGCCCTTGAGCTCTATGGCCCCCTGGCCAGGCTCGTCTTGGAGCGCTGGGGCGTCCACCGCACCGAAGACTTCGGTGAGATCGTGTTCGGATTGGTGGAGTGTCGGCTGCTCAACAAGCAGGACTCCGACCGCAAGAGCGACTTCTGCAACGGCTACAGCTTCCGCGAGGCCTTTGACGTGGTGAGCACCATGCGCTCTACCCACCGTGAACGGGTCTTCGGCGAGCGAGTGTCGGCGGCCGAATGACCCTGCGCTACCGGCGGATCGTCTTCCCGATCCTGCTGGCGACGGTGATCCTCGTGCTGGCCTCGACCCTGTCTGAGGTCGTCAGCCCGGTGCTGTTCGCCATGATCCTGGCGGTGATCCTGAACCCAGCTGTGGACGCAGCCGGTCGCTTCAAGCTGCCCCGGGTCGCCACGGTCTCCATTCTCTACGTGGCCCTGGTGCTGCTGGTGTTCGTCGCCACCGCCGGGGTGAGCGGACAGTTCCGCGCACTGGGCAGAGCCCTGCAAGGCGAGGAGTTCCACGGCGATCTGGACGGCAACGGTCTGGTGACCCTGTCCCTGGGTCCGGGCATGCGCGGCGAGTTCATCGATCTCAACGGCAACGGTCGTTGGGACGGCGGCGCGTTGATCTCCTTGAAGGGTCTGGTGAACAGTGAGCGCACCCGGTTGCCCGACGGTGTGTGGGGCGACGCCCTCGATGATCTGGGCCGGGGCGTGCTCGACCTGCTCGACAAGCTGGGAGGGCCCGCCACCGGCGTGCTCTCGTCTGGCATCGAGTCGGCAGCGGTTCAGGCTGGCGGGCTGTTTCAGCTGCTGACCCTGTTGGTGCTGATCCCCTTCTACCTGTTCTTCTTTCTGGTGGAGTATCCGGCGATCCGTCAGCGCCTGCACGATCTCGTGCCCCTGCGACACCGGGACATGACCGAGCGGGTGGCCCGCGATGTGGGCCAGGAGCTGGTCTCGTTTCTCCGCGGCAGGCTCTCCTGCGGTCTGGTCAAGGCGGTCATGCTCTGGGTGGGGATGATGCTCATGAGCATCCCCTTCGCCCTGCCCATCGCCCTGGTCTCGGGTCTCTTGTCGCTGGTGCCCTTTCTGGGCTTTCTGGCGGGCGTGCTGCCGGCGGCCTTGCTGGCCCTGACCATGCAGGGCGGCGGCACGGACGCCCTGATCTACGTCATCGCGCTCTTCGGGGCGGCCGAGGCCTTCGAAGGCGCGGTGCTCTACCCGTTCTT
>Ga0114933_10000565_pt1 | contig 44957 bp, 47 predicted proteins | sample 4SBtaG_FD_89691 | JGI IMG/M metagenome (GOLD analysis project Ga0114933, IMG submission 89691) | Deep subsurface microbial communities from Kolumbo volcano to uncover new lineages of life (NeLLi) - 4SBTROV12_W25 metaG | ecosystem: Environmental > Aquatic > Marine > Volcanic | place: Kolumbo... | reverse complement strand
AAAGAAAGCGAAACCATCTCTCAAAAGATCCAAAGTTTTAAGTCATGATGGTAGTAGAGTTGTAAGCCCCAGAAGAACATCTTGCGGAATGTGGTTTCCAGCGCTTCCAAAAGATAAACTTCTGAAAGAGATAGAAAAACGTATCGAGGAATTAACAGAAATCCCCCGCGAGAATGGAGAGGCATTTCAAGTACTTCACTATCAAGTTAGGGGTGAATTCAAACCCCATCATGACTATTTTACTACAAATTCTACATGGAACCGTTATTCAGGAAGAGGCGGACAAAGAATAGCTACTTGTATCATCTATCTTCACGATACTCCTGAAGGCGGAGCCACTATTTTCCCAAGAGCCGGAGTCGAAGTAAAACCTATTAAAGGTCAGGTACTTATGTTCTATAACTGCCTTCCAAATGGCATGGAAGACCCTCTTTCTTTTCATGGAGGAGCTCCCGTCATAAAAGGCGAAAAGTGGATCATGACCAAATGGCTCCACGAACGCAAATTCAATTAACCCTTCCCTGCCAAGTAAATTTTTTACTATATAGCATTAATTCTTTACAGTTTATTTATAATTAACTTCAGTATATAACAGTTATTATTAAGGTATAATAATAAAACTGTGAGTTAATAATGAATATTACAGATTTTTTACCCTCATCTCTGATGAATCCGGCAAGAGCCGGACTTGATCTTTACATTAGAAAAGATGATTCAGATGCAGTAAAACAAAAGCATATCTATAAAGAGATCACTGCAGACTGGAATTATGACTTTTCTTTCAATCCACTTAAATTAATAGCCAAACTAGCTTGCGCGAACTATTTCTATACTGCCGGACAGTTTCTTATAGACACCTTCATCCAACGTGAAATCAAACAAGTAAAGGCAGAAGAATTCCCAAAAATCTTAAAGTACATGACAGACAAGAAGCTCTTTGATAAAGAACTTACGTTTCATGAAAAGGACAATTTAGAGCACCGAAGAAAATTTTTAAGCAAAGACAACGTCGCTCTATTTCGAGCAGCAGGCTTAGAGCTTCAAGCATATGCAGGAATGTCCTTAGAGGAGGCCTTAGCTCATGCCAGAGCGCATGTTTTATTCGAAGCAGGTGCAGACGAAGATTTTAGAGAATTTTTAAGACTCGACAAACAAGATGCAGCATCTCTTATTAGACTCACAGAAAGAGCTAAAGACCTTTCCTATGATCAATGCGATGGAACGGAGAGAAATCTCTTCCTTAATATTCTTTTTGAGAAATCTAGATTGGGCGATAATTGGAAAAAAGCAATTAAAGCACTTCCTAAAAATGAACAAGCTCTTCTCCTTGCCTTTTCAAATCCAGCTAGAGAGAAGGCTTTTCTTGTAGATGCATTTTTAGATTCAGAAAGACTTCGAAGAATTAAACCAATGTTTTTGAATGATAATCCAGACATCCAATTCGCTATCGCAAAAAGACTTTTAGCTAAATCCAGAGAAAATCCTGCAGTACAAAGAGCCCTTAACAGCGAGCTAAATGACCTAGTTCAAGAAGGCAATGTGCAGGTGGCTGGTATCGACATTCTTAAGGAAACTCTGATCAACTCATGCATTTCATCTTTCCATAAAATTAAACTAGAATCGATTTTTCGATCTCTCCTAACCATCAAAGGTTTAGGTCGATCTCCAAAATCAAATCTAGTTTAAATTTTAAAGGAAATCTAAAAAACAGCAGTTAATCAGAGTTTCCTTAAAGAGCTTCACCGAGATCTAATAAAAGATGACGTTGATCATACCAAAAAATACGGATTTTTCGTCCGAGCTATCCCAATACAACCACAGACCTGCCAAAGCTTCCCTGAGCTTCTAACAGAGCTTAAAAAGGTCCCAAAGAAAAGAAGAAGACATGTAGAAGCCACTCTTACTCAACTAGCAAGACTTCAGGCACTCGGGCAATCAGGAATTAACGGCTCTCTCTACTTAGCTAATAGCAATCCAGAAACAACCCTTCGATTAACTGATGGTACATTTACTACACAAATTGCCCGCCATAATGACCAAACAACACGTATTTACTACACTAACCGACCAGACGTGGTTCGAGGGATGGCATTAGGTGCACCAAAAGTGGGCAAAGCAAACGTTAATTTTTACTTCGAGGTGACCGATACTCCGGATGGCCCAAAAATTTCAGGACCTCATTTTAATCATCTAGATATAGGCTTTGAAAGACGGTAAAATTGATAGAGGCGAATCACAGCTGTTAGAAAGACAAGCGCGCTAAACAGATACGAAAGAGCCGCAAAGAGCGCTGGCAAGCTTATCATCATTACAAAGAAGAGAAAGGCTTCCCCTCTTTCCATTAGCCCCGCACTATAGTGAAAGCTTTTATGCGAGCTATTTTCAGAAAAAATACCTACCACCAAAAAGGATGTAATGCAGAGAAGCATTGATCCTAGCATATAAAGCGAACACTCAGCCACCTGATAATGGTAAAAAAGCCCCATCACAACTGCAAATTCCACAATCCGATCACATAAAATATCTAAAACGCTTCCAAAATCCGAAGTCTTACCTTGAAACCTTGCAAGAGAGCCATCTAGCGTATCGAAGTACCCTGAGAGTAACAGCAGAAAAATCGATAAAACGGCCTCACCTTTAGCTATAAAAAAAGCGCTCATGATGCCAATCAAACACCCCAGAAGTGTTAAATGAATCGGGGTTATGAAGGGAATCCTAGAGATATACTTTATAAATGGATTCACCATTATACGTTGGTAAAACGGCCTTAAATAGAGATCAAACATACTCCATTTATAAGGAACTATTCCTCATAAGGAAAGCTTAATTCCTGAAAGGAAGAATTTTCTGAAAGCTCTTCTTTAGCATCCAAAAATGACCGCCGTGAGTTTCAATAAAAAGCCCCTGCTCTTTTGCAAATTGCGTAACGGCCCTTCGCACTGGAGACCCAGCACCTGAACCCCAACCATTGCCGCATAATATCCCATTAGATTTTAAATGAGCATACCAGGCCTTTAAACCCTTACAGAAGGACTCTTCATCATATGTAGTGTCCACATAAACCAAATCGGGTTGCACACAAAGCCTTTTTGCAGCCGTAAGAGTTGATAGCCTTTTAGGTATTATTTTGTGAGTGAGGCCGCTATGGATACAATTTGAAAGAAACTGCTCATAGGGTTTTGATAAAGAGTGAACTAAATCATTTCGATGTGATGCTTGAGGCCTTCGGTCCTCCTTCCAATGATCAATAGCAAATATAACACCGTCATCAGGCAAAAGCCTTGCTATGTGCCTGGTAGACTTTCCTAACGAGCTGCCCAGTTCAACCACTGTTTTACAGGAAAATTTATTAATTAAAAAAGAAAGAGCCTCAGCATTTTCTGGGCAAAACAAACCATGATCATTGAAAGGAAGAAGCCTCTTTAACTTCTCATATTTTTCATCCGGAAAATACTGACTTTTCTCTTCTAGAGTAAGGGCCGGATCAAAATTTTGAAGCGAAGCATATTTTTTTAAAACCTTAGTAAGATATTCAATAAGAAGTGATTCTTCTACCAGATTTTTTTTTGCCCATTTTCTTCCAGCCACTGCTATCTTGCGTGCAAGTCGATCATTAGCTCTAAGCAATTCAATTGTTTCAACTAAATTTGATAAATCGGCCTCTATTGAAAGATAATGCTCTCCCTCGATAAGTCCCGCATAAAACCACTGACTTATCGAAGAGTCAACCTTAAGGCATGTGCAGTTCGCAAAGAGACGCCATGCATAACCCGGATTTGTACAGGTGAGCCCATCAAATACAATTTGATACTTGTTTCTCAAATGATATTCGAGATCTTTGAAAGAAGCTATTGGAACGCCTAGATCATAGCCTTTGTTTAATAACCAACAATGTGTAATTCCAACATCCATTAGTCGAGGATGACCCACAGACAAATGATAACAATTTAACCTTTTTGAATTATCTAGTATGGGTATACCTTCAGGATCTTTCAGATCAAAATCGGTTACTTTCCCATACCAAACTAGTTTGTTATTTTTTTTCTCCCAAGGAATATTTTTACCGAATTGTTCAACCTCATTAAAAGCCTTTTCCCATGAATACATACCGGTCTTCATAGATACCATTCGATCGTGATAAAGAATGACATTTGTACACCCCTCCCTCTTATTTCCTGATAATACCGGTCCTGGGAAGGAAATGCCATTGTCATCCTCATGATCAGTTGCAGCGTAATTACAATAGACAAAATCCAGATCAGGAAGATCTTCTTTTTCTATTATCTTTTTTAAATAGTCGGAGATAGCAGGCGTACTTACTTTGATCCCCTCATCACCAAAGATGTATAAAACACCGTTGATGACTTTTACCCTAACTAGCCCTTTTCTATGCCACCAGTGATGGGTTTGGTCATACCTTCCGCCAAGCTCCATTGTCAAATCAAGCTGTTCTTCAGAAATCCCTCCTTCATAAGATGCAAAATCATTTTCAATTTGATTGTATATCCACTCATATTCAGCAAAAGCAAAAGCATTCCAACCAAGAACAACTATCAGTAGCAACTTACAAAGAATAGATTCTCTTCTCATCCTCTCTCCTCGAAATCCAAAGTTATTTTCTGGGCGAAAAGAGACTACTTGTTTTAAGATTTTTCTTACAATATCAAATCACTAATGATAAGAAGCGGGAACTGATAAGCTGAAAAACCGATTATGAATTATTTTCGGCGTAAAATGAATTTTTTCACAAAGATAGGTACAAGAGAGACTACTCCAAGAAAGAGAAGGGCAATTCGAAGTTTGAGGTTAAAGATTTCCCCAAGTGAGAAAGATTTGTCACTTTCTAAAAAGTCACTTAAGCCCGATCCAGCAAGAATAAAGGCTAGAGTTCCTGGGATAATTCCTACTGCAGTTGTCCACAAATAGGTCAAAAATGAAATTCCAAAAAATGCAGGAGCAATATTTACAAACCAAAAGGGAAATAGAGGAATAAGTCTTAAAAAAAGCAGGTAGCTTGCAGCATTTTCACAAAAACCTTCTTCTACTTTTTGTAAAAACGGACCTGCTCGTCTTTTTAACACATCTTTAAACGCCGTCTTGGCTGCAAGAAAAATACCGGAAGCTCCCGTAACAGCCCCAATAATGACATATAAAAGGCTCCATGGAAGAGGAAATAAAAAACCGCTTATCAGGGTCAAAATTGTGGCACCTGGTAGAGAGAGGGCAACAGTTACTGCATATATTAGTATAAAAATAACAGGTGCGAACAAAGCTCTATTTTGAACAAACTCCTTCAATGCATGATGATTCTCTCTTAGCATCTCTAAAGTGAAATAATCTTGAACGCGGAAGAGATAGGCTGTGATCATAAGGGCTACAATCAATAAAAGAGGAAGATAGCGCTTCCAAGGAAAATCCTTGATTGGATTTTTAAGCCAAGGCAAAAAAGTCTGAGTTAGCCACAAGTCAGCCGATTTTCGGATCGCTAAATTATAAGTTGGGTAGGGATGAATGAGACCTGCTAATTTACGTAGAGGGATTTTTTCTCTTGCTGCAAGTGAGAGCTCAGGAAGCATCTCTCCTGCTCTTGGCCCCACAATAGTCCCACCTAAAATTCTGCTGCTTAGCTTTTTTGTAACAACACGAACAAAACCCTCTTCTCTATCCGCAGTAATCGCTCTATCGTTTTCAGAAAAAGGGACATGGTAGACGGCTATTCCCCCTTTTCCATACTTCTCTTCTGCTTCCATCTCCATTAGACCAAAGCTAGCTATCTCTGGATCTGTATAGGTCACTTTGGGAATAGGCTGTGCATCAAACTTCTTGTTCATGGGAAGAAGGAGCGATGTTAAAACGGCTCTTCCTTGATTTTCTGCTAGATGTGTAAATAGAGGCCCTCCTAATACGTCGCCGAGCGCCCAAATATGCTTTTTATTGGTTCTTCCAAATCTATCAACCTCAATTCCTTTTTCGGAATAGTTTACGCCTGCAGCCTCCAGGTTTAAATTTCCACAATTGGGTGTTCTTCCAACAGATACAAGTAGCTGATCTACCCTAATCTCCTTAGTTCCTACTTGAATAATAAATTCATCATTTTCATAACGAACGCTCTTAGGATCCTCACCTAAAATGAGTTCTATCCCCTCTTGTGTAAAGCTGCTTGACATTAGTTCCCGTGCGCACATCTCTTCTTTATTTAAGATGAAAGGGTGCCGGTGGATAAGGCTTACATGAGAGCCCAACCTAGAAAAAGCTTGAGCTAGCTCCGATCCAATTGGACCTGCGCCAATCACTGCTAGTCTTTTGGGAGGCTCTTCCAGATCAAAAATAGTTTCATTCGTCAAAAAGGGGGTGTCTTTTAGGCCTTCAATATCGGGCTCTCTAGGTGATGACCCTGTGGCAATAATGATCTTCTTTCCTGAGACCTCCCACTCTTTTTCTCCTTTGACAACTAGAGTATGTGCATCTTTGAACTCAGCCACACCCGTTAGGGTTTCTACGCCTAGTTTTCCTAAAGCTTCAGGATCTTCATGGGACTTTATTCTTTCTATCAAACTTCTAACGCGCTCTAGTACTCCCTTTGTTTCGGTAAAAGGAGCGCCGCCCGCAAGCCCCAACCTCTCACCTGTCTTGTGAGCATGACACACTTCAGCTGCAGCTATTAGTGCCTTACTTGGAATACACCCAAAATTTGTGCAGTCTCCGCCCCAAGTTCCCTTATCAATAAGGAGAACTTTTTTGCCTGCTTTCGCAAGCCCAATAGCTACTACAAGACCGCCTGCACCTGCACCAATTACAATGATCGAATAATCTTTTTTCATTCTCTCAGGTATATTTCAAAACAAGTCATAGTGCAAGAGATAGGAAAAAATTATTTCTTGTTATGATCCCACTATCTCTTTTTAAGCGGCGTACTGTGCTTTCCACTTCTTGCATTTTGGTTTGTGTTAGCGCTATTTTTAGGCAGGTCTTTTAATAGAGCAGTCAAGGAGAATAGGGCTATTTGTTAAGACATCGAAATCGAGCAACATTTTTCCCGTCAATTTCTACCATCTCTACAAACATAGAAAGAGGCCTAACCCAAATGCCGCGCTCACCATAAAGAGCTTAGTAAATCACAAGTTCTTCCAGCGTTTCACTATGCCTACCAACAGATAGGACCTTGTATTTCTGTCCTTTATAATGCTCATATTCAGCATCAAATTGCAAACTCAGAGCCAGATCAGAAAAAGGCTTAAGTTCCATATAATCACCCTATTAAATTGTTACAGAGATAGATTCATCAACATGAGAGCAATCGCCCACATCATTAATGCTATCAAAACATCAATATATTGCCATATTTTTGGATTTTGCAAAAACCTAGACAGAAGCTTACTTCCATAAGTAAGAGAAAAAAACCAAGAAAAGGAGGCTACAATTGCTCCCAATGTAAAATAGCATTGTAAAGAGGCGGGCACCTGGGCAGCAATACTTCCTAACAATATCACGGTGTCCAAGTAAACATGGGGATTAAAAAGACTAAGCCCCAAAAGCATCAAAACAGTTCCCCTCAAGGAAGTCAGCTCCCCCGAACCTGAAACCGATCGCTCCCTAAAAGCAGATTTTAAAGAAAAAGCTCCGTAAATAAAGAGAAAAATGACTGCAAAAAACTTAGCCAAACTAATGACAATAGGGTAGAGAGCAAGGATTTTTCCAAAACCTAGAACCCCTAAAACAATTAAAAATGCATCGACTAAAGAACAGATCAAAGCGGTTAGAAATAGATGGTTACGCAAAAGCCCTTGTCGAATCACAAAGGCATTTTGCGCACCTATCGCCATAATGAGCCCTGCACCAGTAATAAATCCTTTGAACAAGGTAAATAACATCTCTTAACCAGCCTCTGAATTGACAACAGCTTCTGATATAGACCGATTTAAAATACCTGATTCAAGAACAATACCCTGAATCTGCTTTAAATTCTCAGAGAGATGCTGCAAAGCAGAATTCACCGCTTCGTGATCAAATCCATCGATAAAAAATAAAACTGTTTTAGTCTCCTTCCCTATGGATGTTATCGCTGAATCTTTATGGTTCCAGAGCCAGCACATGACATTTTCAGCATCTGCATAGACTATGTGACTTGGCTTTACATCGACTCTTTTCTTTTCACCTAGTGCAAGAAATGACTCTCCTTCCTTTCCATAACGGATCTCAATATCTCCCTTAACTCTATCTAGGTCGTAGCCTCCCATAGGCAAGAGCGACATAATAGATACACAGTTATAAAGGTCTACGATATTGCATATATTCCATAGACCTTTGCCTTTAAGAACCCTTCTTAAAAGCGCCTCGATAGAAGAGCGATAGGTTTTCGCTTTTACCCCCATATCTTCTTCATAAATCTTTCTCCAAATTGAGATATTTGGGTGAAGGACATAGTTAGCTAAATTAAGGTCCTCTTTTTCAACTCTCTCAGACAAACCCTTTTTCAGTTTTTCAACAAATGGATCAATTTTGGAGATTTTTACTTTTGCAACCAGATACCCAATTTGAACCTCAGGGTATCTTTCGAGAATCTCATCTTGAATAGTTATTAGCATATTTTCACCTCATTATTTGTAAAATTCCCTCTTATTTTAATGCAATTTTTGGTATAAGTAAAATTAATATACTTTATGAACCATAAACTGCACTAATGATTGATTACAAAGCGATAGAAGCCCTTTATCTCACACTAGAGCTACAAAGCTTTGAAGAAGCTGCTAAAAAACTAAACATCACTCAACCTGCTATTTCCCAGAGAATTAAAGGATTAGAATCCTACTATGGGGAGCCAGTTTTGATTAGAACTCAACCCTATTCCCCCACTAGACTTGGCAAGCAGTTGATCAGTCATTTTAAGAGAATATCTCTGTTAGAAGATGAATTAGAAAAGGAGCTCACTCCGCAGAAAGGAAAGCCCCATATCTCTATTGCTTTGAATCGAGATAGCTTAGAGACCTGGTTCCTGGATTTTTTAGAAGAGAATGAGCTCTTCAATAAGATCGTATTGGAAATCGTTGCAGACGACCAAGAGCTGACACTTAATTACCTTAAAAACGGCCTCGTCTCCGCATGCCTATCAACAACGCCTAAACCTATCACTTCAGGAGAGGTCCATTTCTTAGGAAATATGGATTATATCCTAGCAGCTTCCCCCCAGTTTATTAGAAAGCACTTCTCCAAAGAAAACCCTCACCAATCTTTGATGCGCGCACCTGCAGTAAAATTTGATGTGCATGACAAACTACACGAGAAATATCTTGAAGAATTCTTTGATCTAGATGGAAGTGAAATTAACTTCCACATCATCCCTTCCGTAAGGGGATTTAAAGAGTTCGTCCTATCAGGCTACGGATATGCACTTATTCCAAAAATCGACATTCAAACGGAACTGAAGAAAAAACAGCTCATCTCCATCTATAATGATAAGGTTTTACCTGTACCTCTCTACTGGCATAATTGGTCGATTCAATCAAAATTCTACCGATCGTTTAATTCTAACATTATTCAGTACGTAGGGAGTAGACTTAGAAAAGGGTCGTTATGACATCTTTAGAACACCGCGATATCTAATCTGATTCTTCCGCAGCTTATCGATTGCAACATTTATCTGTTCTAGAGGAAATACCTCAATCTTCGGCTGAATATCATATAGCGCTGCAAACTCTAGCATTTTACGGATTGTAGGTCTTGATCCAATGTTGCTGCCACATATCATCTTGCTACCCGCAACTAGGTTGGCAATTTCTGTCTTAACCTCATACTCTAGTGCCCCTAAAAAGCAGATTTTTCCAAAGGGCCTCAAAAGCGAAAGATACAAATTCCAATCAACCCCGTGCGTAGAAGTTAATAAGAGAAGATCAAAAGAGCCTGCCATTTTTTTCAGCTGCATAACCATGAATCTTCATAATTCGAAGAATAAGCACGAAGACAAAACTTTTCTATAAAAAAGTATCGCGCTAGATAAGGCTTTTGAGAGGGAAGCATTTGATTCTCGACGAAGCAAGCAGCAAATCGAAGGAGAGAACTCCTAGGGTTATCTTCCTAGATTCCGCTAGACAGGGCTTTTGAGAGGGAAGCAAGTGATTTAGGCGAAAATGCGAAGCATTTGATTCTCGACGAAGACAGTGCAAATCGCACGGCGAAGGAGAGAGCGCCTAAAGCACACCGCTTCCCTCTCAAAAGATGGCCAGAACTGGAATCGAACCAGCGACACAAGGATTTTCAGTCCTCTGCTCTACCAACTGAGCTATCTGGCCAAACTTAATAAGCCAAGAATATAGAAGGAAGAGCAGTTATTAGCAAGAAATTTAGAAAATTTTCCAAGAACTGAGAAAGGTGAATAAAGCAGCCAGCTCTCTATTGAGAGCTGTTCTATAAGAAACGAGACTAACCCGCCTTTAATTGAATATCTAACGCTGATGTGTTTTGAGCAGAGACTTTTCTAGACTTTGCTTCCATATAGATCATATCTTTTAAGACATTGATGGTCTCTGCCATTTGAATATCTTCGATACCGAAATTAGCCTGAAGATCAACCCTTGCAGATGCATCGCCTGCGAGCCTTGCTCTAATCTGATCTTGATTTTCGAGAAAGGCCTGGTAATCAGGGTTTCTCTTGATGCGCTTGTGGCTATTTTGCTTGAGCTCGGGAAGCATATTTCGGTAGGTGCTGACTTTTTTCTGAAGATGAGGCAGGTAGTTTAGAGTAAACCAGGCCTTCATTCTTTCATCCATTCCTACAAGATTGTCGGTGTAGGCAGGAGTCACTTTATCGGAAGGCAGCGGGTACTCAAGAAACTTTTCACCGATATTAAAGGGTGCATATTGAGTTGGGATCACGATATCTGCAATCACACCTTTTACCTGTGTCGTTCTACCAGAAACTGTATAATATTTTCCCACGGTGACCTTGAAGAAGAGGTCCGCACGAGAGTCGGTGACAGTTTGGTATTGAATGGAGCCCTTTCCAAATGTTCTCTCATCACCTACAACAAGCGCAACACCATAGTCTTGAAGCGCTTGCGCTACAATTTCAGCAGCAGAGGCTGATAATTTGGACGTAAGAACCACCATCGGCCCCTTATAAAAGGTTCTAGGATCGATAGTACGAAGATAGTGAACGTCCTTTTTCCCATATTTTGAGATCACAATGACGCCGCTCGAGACAAATAGACCCGCGACCTTTACAGCTTGGCTCAAGAATCCCCCTGCATTATTACGGAGATCTAAGACTAAACCTTTTATCTCACCATGCTTTCGAAGCTCTTTTATCGCCCGCTTGATATCTTTTTCACTATTGATACCATTGCCATTTTCATAAAAAGAGTTCAGGGTAATTTTTGCGATGATACCATTTCCGTAAGGCTCATAGCTAGAGGAGATACGATCTCCATTCATAACAATGGGGCCCCTTGTTAGCTTTACCCTGGTAAAATCTTTTTTCATAGACCCATTTTGGGAACTGACTCTCTGGAGCCCTAAAACAAGATCAGGGTTTTCACGCTTTTTCATCAGATCAAGAACCGTTTCAAATGGCATACCATTTAAAGAGTTCCCATCAATCTCAACGAGCAAATCATTTTGTTTCACTTGACCGCTTTTTTCAGCTGGAGACCCAGGGATAACTTCGGAGATGATAACGCCGTCGATTCCTTCAGAAAGTACAACACCAAAGCCCTCAAACTGCTTTTCAAGATTAAGTCGCATCTCACCGGCTTCTTCCGCACTAAAAAAGGAGGTATGAGCATCAAGGCTTTTAGCAAATGCTTTTAAAATTCTTAAGCTAAACTGGCTCTCAATAGTAGTTGAGCTAAGGGTCTCACCATTTGAGTTCTGTGCAAGGTAGGGATTTTCAACCCTAGCCATTTTCTTATCCATAAGCTCAAAAACTTTTCTACGCCTTTCTTTAGTATGAATGGGCGCTTTCTTCTCCTGATAGCTCAAGTATTTAGCCATTTTATGCTGAAGACGACCTCTTAACTCTTTTTCACTGAGGGAATAATTTGAATGAGATGATAACGTAGGCACACTAACATCTGAGCGAGAGACACCCCTCTGCAAATCAGCCCTTAGTTCCCTAGATCTTTCAATCGCCCTAGCAAAAAGCATATCCAACTGGTCAAATGCTGAGTAATTACCCGCCCTCATCTCTTCACCAATTCTCACGGCTTTCGTATCACTCATCGTTAAATATGGCTTAACTTCGCTTTCAAGAAGGTAAGATTTATCAGGATCAAAATTCTCGATATATATTTTAAGAGATCTTTTGACAATGATCGGCTTGAGGGTTTTATTTTCTATATGGTAGCTGAAGAGGCGGTCCATAATATTTGGAATCTGACTCTTTTTGATCGGCTTGGCGACAAGGCAGGTGGGAATAAATAGTAAGAGTAGTAGAACTTTTTTTAGATTAACACGCATTTTGCCCCTTAAAAGTGGGGGGAAAGAAACGGAAAAGATCCATTTATAACTACTGGCTTAGCGCCTAAGCTTGGTCTTACCCTTCTTCCCCCTAATTGGGATTATAAAATTAAATAATTAATATAATCTATGTTTATTTTACTAAACAGTTAGATATTGTTAATTATTAGTATTATAAAGTAAGATCTTTACTTTAAACTGAAACGGAGCCTGAAAGAGCTTTTTAGGCTTCGCTGAGAAATCTTTTTGCAAATAAATGTCTATTCCATGTATATTTCCAGGCTAAGAAAAGCGAACAAGGCCGTGCTGTCTACAAATATGTACAGCGAGCCCCTTCAAGCTTTTCCTGATGACTCTTAAACATTTGCAGGAGATAGGCAAAAGATGCCGACAATCAATCAGCTCATCCGAACAGGACGAAAAGACAAAAAGAAACGTAAAAAATCACCAGCTCTCGTAAAATGTCCTCAAAGACGTGGCGTTTGCCTTCAGGTGAAAACTAAAACTCCTAAAAAGCCGAATTCGGCTCTAAGGAAAGTAGCATGGGTCCGCCTTTCAAACGGTCAGGAAATCATCGCCTACATCCCTGGAGAAGGCCACAACCTCCAAGAGCATAGCATCGTTCTTGTTCGAGGCGGAAGGGTAAAAGACCTCCCAGGTGTACGTTATCACATCGTACGCGGTGCGCTTGACTGTGCGGCTGTAAAAGACCGTAAGCAATCGCGCTCCAAATATGGCGCTAAAGCACCTAAATAATTGTAAGATCAAAAAAAAGGTTCACATATTATGTCACGCAGACGTAGAGCAGAAAAACGCAAAATCGATCCAGATCCAAAATACAACAACCTGGTCGTTGCAAAATTTATCAATAAAATCATGATGCAAGGCAAAAAAGCCAAAGCTCAAAAGATTGTTTACAGTGCAATGGAAAAATTTGCCTCTAAACTTAAATCTGATAATCCCTTAGAAGCCTTCGAGCAAGCTCTTGAAAATGCTAAGCCTTCTCTTGAGGTTAAATCTCGTAGAATTGGCGGCGCAACCTATCAAGTGCCTATTGAAATTGCCCCCGACAGAAGAACCTCTCTAGCAATGAGATGGATTATCCAATACTCAAGATCAAAACCTGGTAGATCAATGGCAGACGCTCTTACTATGGAGCTCGGCGATTGCTTTAACAACCAAGGGTCTACGATCAAGAAAAAAGATGACACACACCGCATGGCTGAAGCCAATAAAGCATTCGCACACTACAAATGGTAATCTAATATGTCCCAAAGACCTAAATCCGACGCTCTAAAAAATGTACGTAATATCGGCATCATGGCCCACATCGATGCCGGGAAAACAACGACAACCGAACGAATCCTCTTTTATTCTGGCAGACTACACCGTATTGGTGAGGTCCACGAAGGCGCTGCAACCATGGACTTCATGGAGCAGGAAAAGGAGCGCGGAATCACGATTGGCTCAGCTGCCACCACGGTCTACTGGGAAGATCACAAAATCAACATTATCGATACCCCAGGTCACGTTGACTTCACTGTAGAAGTTGAGAGATCATTGCGTGTCCTCGATGGCGCGGTTGCAGTATTCTGCGCAGTAGCTGGCGTTCAACCCCAATCGGAAACGGTCTGGCGACAGGCTGACCTATATGGTGTGCCCCGCATCGCATTCGTAAATAAAATGGACCGAACAGGCGCTGACTTCTTCGAAGCCGTCGAATCGATGAAAGATAAATTAGGCGCAAACGCAATCCCCGTTCACTGCCCCATCGGCGCAGAAGGCGAATTCAAAGGGATGGTCGATCTCGTCTCCATGAAAGCTTACTACTTCCGAGATGAGACAATGGGTGCCGAATATGCTGTTGAAGAGATCCCAGCTGACCTTAAAGAACAGTGCGATAAATTGCGCACAGAACTTTTAGATGAGCTAGCAACAATTGATGATTCTAATGAAGAGTTCATGATGAAGGTCTTAGAAGACCCCGCGACTCTTACAGAAGATGAAATCCATGCTGTCATCCGAAAAGGTGTTTGCGAAAACAAATTCAATCCCGTTCTCTGCGGAACCGCTTTCAAAAACAAAGGGGTTCAACAAATCCTAGATGCTGTAACCCGTTGGATGCCATCTCCTCTAGATCGCGGAACAATTAAAGGCATCAACACAGATACAGATGCTGAAATGGCTCTTGAGCCTAACGATGATAGCCCACTTGCCGCTCTCGCTTTTAAAATCACGACAGATCCCTACGTTGGAAAGCTCACATTCATTAGAGTTTACAGTGGAACGCTCTCGAAAGGCTCTACGCTCATCAATACGACAAAAGAGAAGAAGGAGAGAGTCTCTCGCCTTCTCGAAATGCACGCTGACCAAAGAAAAGATTGCGATAACTTCTACACAGGTGATATCGCTGCGGTTATCGGCCTTAAAAACACAAGTACAGGCGACACACTCTGCGCAGAAAACTCTCCTCTACTACTAGAGAAGATGGAATTCCCTGAACCTGTGATCTCGATGGCAATTGAGCCTAAATCAAAGCCTGATCGCGAAAAACTATCCGTTGCACTAGGCGCTCTTTCAGAAGAAGATCCGACATTCCGTGTCAGCTCCGATGAAGAGACCGGTGAGACTATTATCGCAGGAATGGGTGAGCTTCACCTAGAAATCCTAAAAGATCGCATGATGCGTGAATTCAAAGTGGAAGCCAATGTCGGAAAACCACAAGTTTCTTATAAAGAAACAATTACAGTTCCTGGCAAGGCTGACACAAAATTCGTCAAACAGACAGGTGGTCGTGGTCAATATGCACACGTTGTTGTTGAAGTTACACCGAACGAACCTGGTAAAGGAAACGAAGTCGTTAGCAAGATTGTTGGCGGTGTGATTCCACGAGAATACATCCCAGCTACCATCAAAGGTATTCAAGAAGGCTTATCCACAGGTATTCTCGCAGGATACAACCTCGTAGACACTAAGGTCGAAATTGTCTTTGGTTCTTACCATGACGTCGATTCGAACGAGATGGCCTTTAAAATCTGTGCATCGATGGCTATTAAGGAAGCGGCTGCAAAATGTAAGCCTGTTATCCTAGAACCAATTATGAAAGTTGTCGTGACAACACCTGAAGATCACATGGGTGATGTTATCGGCGACTTAAACCGAAGAAGAGGCAAGATCCTTGGTCAAGAGATGACTAAACGAGTTGTTATTATTACATCTGAAGTTCCGCTTAGCGAAATGTTTGGATACTCAACTCAGCTTAGATCTCTTAGCTCAGGTAGAGCTACTTACACAATGGAACCATGTCACTTCGAAAAGGTACCGAAAAAAATCCAAGAAGAGATACTTAAAAAATAAAGGAAACTGATGGCAAAGCAAGCAAAACAGGCAGCAGCACCTAGACAAAAGATTAGAATCAGGCTCAAGGCATATGATCAACGTATACTTGACAGATCTACTGCTGACATTGTGGAAACAGCAAAGCGTACAGGCGCACGTGTTGTAGGTCCCATTCCCCTTCCAACGAAGAAAGAGATCTACACCGTACTCAGATCTCCTCACGTTAACAGAAAATCACGAGAGCAGTTCGAAATTCGCACACACATTCGTATGCTCGATATCTTGAGCCCAACGCTTGATACTATTGACAAGCTAAAGGTTCTACCAGTAGCAGCTGGTGTCGACATCAAAATTAGAGCTTCATAAGCTTTAAAAAATTACCCTCTCATATTTTTGACCAAATTAATGGCTAAATATGAGAGGTTTTTTCATATTCAAAAGTTATTGTGAACAATCAATTTTGATTCACTATTACTTACTATTTCAACTTAATCCTTTCGCCATTTCATTTACAAATTACATTCGTTTCTTTAGAGTATCTTCTTTTTTTTTACTTGGAGTGACAATGGAACTAATGAGAGCAATGTTAAAAGGAGCTACATACGGCGCTCTTGCTGGAGCTAGCTTTGAGCATCTTAAGATGGATGAAACCGTTTGTTTTAGGGGATATATATTAGTAATTTCGGCAGTTGCAGGCGCTGCATTCCAGGGAGTCAAACATAGTTTCGGCTATCTAGAAGCTATTGTTGGAGGAGCTAATGCATTATTGATTTATGCATTCCCAGATGAAATTAATAGCACCTGTAATAATGAAGCCATGATCGAAGGATTAGCAAAAGCACTTTTAGCATCTATTTCAATAAATTTACTCAAGAATACATACAATACAAATTTACTCAAAAAAATAGCCTCAAATTGATTTACCAATTAGAGGCTTTTTTTATAGAACGATGTGAGCCTATGCCTACTCTTCGGGCGAAGCTGATTCATCCCCATAAGTAGTTTGAAGATCATAGCTATTTAGGTCATATGGCGGTTGAGAGCTTTGCTCAACCCTTTTACCAATAACCGCACCATCTCTCATCACAATGATATATCTGCGCTCTTGAATCGTGCGGAAACCACTTTTCATCTTTTCATTATATTCATATTCAACAGTCCCATCGTCTTTCTCAGTGATCCTGTCCGGTTTACCCGCAATCTCAGTTACTTTTGCTTTTGTCGATCCCACGGGAATCTCCACATAGGACTCCATCGTTAACATCTTAGATGTTGTGCATGCAGCTAAAAGCAGCAGCCCTGGAATTAGTGTTTTTTTCATTCCTCTTCGCCCTCGTTTTCAGAAACTTCTTCATCAGTCTTAGTAGAGCTCATTTCGTGCCAGATTTTTCCTTCAATAAGAGTGCGGAATTGATCTGATGAAATATATTCACCTCTCATCTGATAGCTTCCATCTTCAGACAACTGATAGGTCTCATAACCTTCAAATTTAAGATCGTTTTCACGAAATTCCCAAGCAACGAGATTCTCATCAAAAACGCCCGTACCTACTACTCTTCCAACATTGGGATTTTCCATTTCGATAGAAAATGTTTTCGCACCGAAATCATAAAAAACAAAATCATTTCTCATATTTTCCGAAAGCCCCTCAATTTTGATATCTTGTACGCACTGAATCTTCCCGGAAAAATCGCGTCCTAAAACTTTCCATGTTGTCAAAAAGGTCAAATCCTCTTCCACCATGTTTAATACAATCTTTCCTTCGCCCGTCCACGTACCCGGAGTTAATATAAATCCATCTTTAGACATTAGAACATAAACCTTCTGCTGTATATACTTTGTAAAATCCCTAATGCAGCCATTGTCGTCAACACTGAACTTCCGCCGTAAGTAATTAAAATAAGCGGAACACCCGACATTGGCAACAATCCTAGCATCATCGCAATATTCATCATAATATGCATTGCTAAATAAATTGTAAGGCCAGATGAGAGTAATTTCCCATAATGGTCCTTTGCATGCAGAGTAACTTGAAACCCAAAATAGATTAAAGCGTAAAAAAGAAGGAGAAGAAATGCCATTCCAACAAGACCAAACTCTTCACCGAAAGCCGAAAAAACCGAATCGGTATGTGCAGCAGGCAGCCATTTTTGCGAAGAAAACTCCGACTTATGCCAACCGCTTCCTGTAATACCGCCAAGCGCAACTGCAGTTTTAGACGCCTCTTGATGATAACTTTTGGGACTGAGCCTCGCGTACTGATACTCTTTTAAAAAAACTGTAAAAAAAGGCTTCATCTTTTCATGTGAAATAACGCCCACAAACATCATCGTTGAAAAAAGAACAACCGCAATTCCAGAATAGGCGATGACTCGCAATGCTTTTTTATGAAGGCCGCCAAAATAGCCCATGGTAAGCGCTATGGGAATCAGAACAGATGCCGTTCCTAAATCCGGCTGTTTTAAAATAAGCAGAAAAGGAATTCCCACAATACACATTGCCTGGAAAAAAGTTTTCAAACCTCCAACCACAGATGCCTTTCTTTCCATAAACCAGCCGAGCGTTAACACCACAATGAGCTTTGCATGCTCTGATGGCTGAACAGAAAAATTAAGTATGGGAATCCGGTACCACCTGTGCACATTTTGAATGGGATTCACCACGAAAAGCCCCACCAAGAGCACGATCAAAAAAAGATAGAGCGGCCACGTCCATTCTCTTAACTTTCGATAGTCAAACCCTGCAGCTATAATAAATACTGCCCACCCAGCTAAAAACCAGTAGAGCTGACTTTTTGCCCATCTAGTTATTACAATTTCCGTCTCACCCATATCCATTGTCATAGACGAGATCACAAGCATCGATATACACATGAGCGCGCCAATCACAAAAAGAATGCGAAAATCAATGTAAGAAAGATAACGGTGGTTCCAAAGTCCTCTCATAAACATGATAATACTTCTTGAACGTGTTTTTGGGGAGATGTTATAATGCGGTATATGGAAATTGTAAACATTACCCTAGATTCTGTTGGTTCAACGCAAGCTTTTGCTAAAGAAAACGCACACACTTATGCAAAAGATAAGATCACATGTGTATCTACAAAAGAGCAGACAAAAGGCGTAGGAAGATTTCATAGACCGTGGTTATCTCCAAAGGGAAATATCTTTGCAACTTTCTACTTCACACTTCCTAAAGATTCGCTTCATCTCACAAGTCTTGCACAAATCATGACGCTCTCTTTTGCAGAGGTTCTATGCAACAACAATCTTGCTCCGAAGATTAAGTGGCCAAACGATGTCTTACTCAACAATCATAAATGCGCAGGCACCCTCTGTGAAATCACTTTTAACAAAGATCATGTGGATGTCTTTCTCGGTATTGGAATCGATGTCAACATGTCAAAGGAAGAGTGTGCACAGATCGATAAACCTGCAACTTCCTTGAAAGTAGAAACAGGAAAAGATTGGAGCGAGGAAGAAATTCTAAAAGCACTCCAAGAGCAGTTTGCTAAAGATCTCACTCTATTTAAAGAAAAAGGCTTTGATCCTTTTCACTCTAAGTTTGAAAACTTGATGGCATACATTGGTGAAGAGATCACCTGCTTTGATGGCGAAAAAGAGTATTCAGGAATCTGTCACTCACTTAATTCAGAAGGTCAGCTTAATCTCTGCATCGACGGAGATATGCGCACCATATTTTCAGGCGACATTGAAAATAAGTAATGTCTATTCAACCTACGCAATTCTCTCCCATTCCTTTTTACTTAGAAAGAGATCAAAAAACGCCGCAAACTTTTGATATTCCGCCTCCAAAATACAACCGATTACTCGTCCTAAAAGATCTATGCAGAAGAGATTTTAAAGATTGGAATAGACTCCAAGACACAATTTACAAAATTCACATATCAAGCAAAGTTATCCATTACCAGCCCGGAATTTTCAGAAAAAAATAGCGATACTATTAAATAGGATTGAAACGAATCTTTGACGCAAACTCTACAGCACGATTTTGCACGCCCTTTCGAACGCGCCTCACAGCTTTTACACCCACGAGAGCAGCACACCCGCCAGCAGCTACCGCTAGCCCTGCCTTACCCGCATTACTTCCCACAAACCAACCTCCTAAAACGGGAAGGCTTGTTCCCACGAAAGCCGTCCCTGCGGCTAGTATAATGGTAAAACTTAAGATAAGATCTTTCTTAAAATTCAAATTCCTTTTTCTTTTCCGTACTCATAGCGCTATAAAGCAACCTAGCTAGAGTCATTCCTAATAGAAATGTTGAGGCGCAGATTAACCCCGTTCCAAAAGCTTTTGCAAAATGGTTTGAACCGAAAAGAATTCCTATTAAAGCTTAAGAAAATGCTAAGCCAGTATTCAATCTTAAAATAAGCTTGGCGGGCCTTGGCTCCAGCTTGTATGGCTCGTAGGCTAGTTAAGGATTGGGGTTACAATGAGATCGGGATGAACTCTTGATCTCAAGATATTTTGAATGGCAGAGAGAGTAGAGCCTGTTGCAGCATAGCAACTCGTGCAAGATCCGCTGTAGGAGATAAAGACCTCATCTTTCACAAGATCCTGGATATCAACGCCGCCGGCATCAAGTTCGACATAGGGGCGAATTTCTTTTTCTACAATCTCTTCAATCACTGCGATCTTTTGATCTTTATTCAGCTCCTCAAAACCGGGATAGGCACCTTCTTCCGGAAAGTCAAAGCTAATTGGAGTCGATTCATAGGAAGATGGAGATGGTAGATGAGAGCATTTCCTTGTGGCATCGTCGAGAGCAGAGATGACGAGATTAAGATCTGAATTCATCTCTTCGGTAAATGCGGGTACATTTTTCTTATCTCTTACATGTTGATCAATCAAGTCAGCGCCAATTCTAGCAGCGCCTGCATGATTTTTCCTTAATATGAGCTCACACGCAGTGTCAGCTGCACCAATGAGAGCCGGCGAGCCATAAGCTTGAAAAGCCACATCTGCAATCACACCGTCCGATTCATCAATGAGAAGGTAGAGTTTAATAGCAGGACCCTTTGCTGGATCTCCCTCAAAGCCGGTGATTAGCTGCATGCCTTTGGTTTCACCTTCCGTAAAGATGCCTGCAAAAAGAGGCCTTAGAATTTTTTGAGTGAGCTTTTTACTAAACATGGAAGACGCCCTTCGAGATCTCTTGTAAAAAGAGAGCCTCTTCTATGATGATTTCAGCAGCCTTGAGCACCTCTTCTTCAGTCGTATATCTGCTTAAACAAAAGCTAATCGATGAGAAGTCGTGGGTGCGAAAAAGCGGCTGCGTATTTCCACCACCGGCCGTAGCCATTAAATCTCTTTTTTGAAGACGAAAGAGAAGCGCTTCATGAAAAACATGAGGAAAATGAATGGCAGTCACATTAGGGAGCCTAAATGTATTTTGAAAAAGAGCTTTGCTTCCCTCTATTCCAGAGAGAATTTTTTCTTCGAGAAGGCCTCTCAACCTTTGAGATTCCATTGCCATTTGATCGAGGTAAAGCGAGCTCTTTTTCACAGCTTCTGAAAAGCCTGCAAGAAGAGAGGAAGAGGCGCCCTCTTTTGCCAAAGGAGCAAACTCGATATCTTCTTTCACAATCAAGCAGCCAGAGTTTTCAGGTCCGTGGATATATTTTCCTGAAAAAGTAAGATAGGAGATATCCAACTCTTTTAGGGAGAAATAGATTTTTCCGAGAACATACGATGCATCTACATGGAGAGGAACTCGCTTTTCTTTACAGATTTTAGCAATCTTTTCAACATCGTGAAGAGCGCCAGTTAAACCATCTGCCCATGAAAGCGTAACAAGAGCTGTCTTAGGCCCGATATATTTTTTCAACTCATCTACCGTTGAAATTAGGTGGACAAAACAGCCCGCCTCTTCTAGCTTTTTTAAAGTCAGCAATATGGCAGCATCTTCTGTCTTAAAAGCAATAAAGTGGTTTTTTCCTGTCCTTAGAGCAATATCAAAATAGGCGCTCATGAGCACGTCATGAATCACTTGATTATAAGACTCTCTTAAGAAGAGCTGATCTGTTTCAGCGGCCCCTACAGAATCTAGGAAGACACTTTTTAGCTGCGAGGCATGCGGAGATGTGAGCTCTTTTCCCAAAAAAGAGACCATTTTTTCTCTGACAGTATCTGAGAGAGGTGTCTGGTTATGGTGATCTAGATTAATCATTCTTTCACAAACTTGCCTGATACATAGTCGTAAATGATAGGCTCTCCAGTAGCTATTTCCAGCTTAAGAACTTCTTCCTTAGAGAGATCTTCTAAAAACATGGTGATCGCTCTTAGGGAATTTCCGTGTGCCGAGATAAAGACATTTTGACCTTTTTTAAGATAGGGAATGATTGTCTTTTTAAAATAGGGCAGGGTTCTTGCAGCTGTATCTTTTAAACTCTCGCCGCCGGGCGGTTTTGTATCGAAGCTACGGCGCCAAATACGAACCTGCTCCTCTCCGTATTTTGCTCTCGTCTCATCTTTATTGAGCCCTTGAAGCTCTCCGTACATTCTCTCATTAAGCTTCCAGGAGGAGTAGACGGGCGTGACATGGCCTTTGCTCTCTTTTCCGTGGACCTTTCCCCACTTCTTGAGCTTGCGGTTATCATCATGCTGCACAACGGGGACTTTTCCACTCTCATGCTGACTCATCGCCAAAAAAGCAGTTAGTTTAGCCCGCACTAAAGACGAGACAAAGATCACGTCGATAGGAATATTTTGAATTTTTTTGCCGCCCTCAAGCGCCTCATCAATTCCCTCTTGGCTCAAAGGGACGTCGACCCAACCAGTGAAGAGGTTGAGTTTGTTCCACACGGATTGCCCGTGCCGCATTAAAATTAATTTTGATCCATTTTTCATAACTTTTTCCAGTATATCTCATTCAGAAATTGAACTCATTCACAAATTCATTTATGATATTCGCAATGAAAGACGAAAATGTAAACAGATTAAGTAAAATTTTAGCTGCAGCGGGCGTAGCTTCGAGAAGAGCGTGTGAGACGCTCATTCAAGATGGTGCAGTGACTGTGAACGGCAAGATTATTTTAAAGCCAGAAGAGCACTTTAACCCAAAAAAAGTTTCTATTCGTGTTAACGGCAAAGAGATTCGCACTGAAAAAAAGGTTTGCTACCTTCTGAATAAGCCCAAAGGCTATATCTGCACCAATGTCAGACCCGGCAAGCAGAGGATCCTTCTCGACCTCTTTCCTAACGAACCTAACCGCATCTACTCGGTAGGCAGACTCGACAAGGACACAGAAGGCCTTCTCTTAATGACCAATGACGGCCATTTTGCAGATAAAGTGATCCATCCCAGATCAAATATTGAAAAAGAATACCTTCTAAAAGCGCACTGCGAGATCACACATGAACATCTTGTGATGCTCTCTCAAGGGATGTACATCGAAGGCCGTTTTGTAAAACCTGCTAAAGTTAAAAAAATACGAAAAAATACGCTTTCTATCACAGTTAAAGAGGGAAAGAAGCATGAAGTTCGTCTTCTTGCTGAAAAAGCATCTTTGCGAGTACTTTCTCTAAAGCGCATTCGTATTGGAAATATTCTTTTAGGGTCTCTTAAGACGGGCTCTTACCGTACGCTTAGCGATAAAGAAAAAAAATTGCTCGTTGGAAATTAACCTTTTTTCGTAAGATTTTAATTAAAAAAGAGTCTCAATGCTTACGATCGCCAGCCTTTTCTCAAAATCACCCTTCGCCCCCCTTCAAACCCACATGGAAAAAGTGGCAGGTTGCATAACCTCCCTAACAGAGCTTTTTGAGGCGATTGAAAAGAAAGATTTTGAATCAATTGAATCTCTCAGCAAAAAAATCTCCAAATTAGAGCACGAGGCAGATCTCACTAAAAATGACATCCGCAACCACCTACCTAAAAGCGTCTTCCTTCCCATTGACAGATCGAGCCTACTTGAAATTCTCTCCCTTCAAGATTCTTTAGCTGACAAAGCGGAAGATATCGCAATCTCGCTTACTCTTTATCCCCTTCATCATTTTGATGAATTTCACGAAACCTTTACTCTTTTTTGTAAAAAGAATGTCGAAGCCTTTTGGATGATTCACGATGTGATTAAAGAGATTGAACAGCTTCTTGAATCCTCTTTTGGAGGAATCGAAGCAGAAAAAGTCAAACAGATGGTGGAAGATATCGCTCACAAAGAGCACAAAATTGACCTCCTGCAATATGACCTTCTCAAAAAGCTCTATGCTGTGGGTGATAAGATGACCCATGTGAGCTTTCATCACTGGATGACTCTTTTTAGAGAGGTCGGCTCACTTTCAAATATTTCAGAAAAACTAGGAAACCGTATTCGCATGCTCTTGGAGTTGAAATAGCCTTGGAAATAACCATCCTCAAGTATCTGACGCTTCTCGTGGGATTCTACATGGCATGGAACATCGGTGCTAACGATGTTGCCAATGCAATGGGGACCTCTGTTGGCTCAAGAGCCCTCACCATAAAGCGCGCTGTTATCATCGCTGCTTTTCTAGAATTTTCAGGTGCTTTCTTCGCGGGATCGCATGTATCGGAAACGATACAAAGCGGAATAGTTGATCCCAATATTTTTCAGGCTGATCCCATGATTTTTGCGCTTGGCATGATTGGCGCACTTTTTGCAACAGGCCTGTGGCTTCAGATTGCCTCCTTTAAGGGGCTTCCTGTCTCAACCACACATGCCATTGTAGGCGCTGTTCTAGGCTTTGGAGCCGTCGTAGGAGGTCTTCATGCCATTTACTGGATGGAGATCGTTCAAATCGTTCTCAGCTGGGTTGTCTCTCCTGTCTTAAGCGGCATCATCTCTTACATCCTCTTTTCGATGCTCCAGAAACAGATATTCTACTCCTTTAACCCTCTCAAAAAGGCAAGACGCCTCGCTCCCTTTCTCGTCTTCTTTTGCTTTTTTGTCATCACTCTCAGCGTTCTTTTTGATGGCCTCAAAAACCTCCACCTCGATCTCAGCTTTCCACTCGCTCTTTTCTATGCCTCTCTTGTTGGTCTCTTTTTCTCATTTGTTAGCCGCATTCTCATTCGAACTCTACCCGTCAAAGACTTTGAGTCTAGAGGTTATGAGAGCCCCCACCAAGTAATTGCTATCCGAAAAGCGGAAAAACACCTTCAAAGGCTCAAACTCTCCTCAAAAGGGGAAACAAATGAAAAGGCCTCTTCCCTCCTTAAGGAGATAAAAGCCCTCAAAAGAGAGGTCCAAGGAAAAGTCCACTACGATGACAAAGGATCCTTGCTTGCCCCCGTTGAGAAGATTTTCGTCTACCTCCAAATCATTAGCGCCTCTCTTGTCGCTTTTGCTCACGGCGCAAATGATGTCGCAAATGCCATTGGACCTGTTGCAGCTGTCATCAATGTTCTGAATACAAATGTCATAGCGCACACCTCTATCATCCCTTACTGGCTCCTTATTCTCGGCGGTATCGGCATTGTGATAGGTTTGGCTACTTGGGGATGGCGTGTGATTGAGACAGTAGGAAAACGCATCACGGAACTCACTCCCACAAGAGGGTTTTGTGCAGAGTTCGGCGCAGCTATCACCATCCTGATTGCCACAAAAATGGGCCTACCTATCTCTACTACTCATGCACTTGTTGGTGCTGTTCTCGGTATCGGCTTTGCAAGAGGGCTAAAAGCTCTCAACCTGAGAACCCTTCGTGACATTGCCCTCTCTTGGGTTATCACTATTCCTGCTTGTGCCGTCATGAGCATTACCATTTTTTATATTCTTAGAGCTTTTCTTATTAAGTAATCACAAATCTTATTTGTAGAGTCTTGAAAATAGTTTAACGCAGAGACGCAGAGGGGACTTAAATATAAGCAACCTTTCTTGGAAAACTCTGTGAAAAATTTCTTTGCGTCACTTTACGTCTTTGCGTTGAAAGCCTTCAATGAGACTTAGCCACTCTTATGTGGTTTAAAAAAATAGACGAACTCTGTAAAACAAATATTTATGAAGAATGTCAACGATGCCGCCAATATCCTCATCCAAAAGATCCGTCACTATCTCATCGCGAATATGGGAAAGGTGCTCAAAGATGCGACTGTAGAAGAGTTCTATCAAGCTTTTTCTCATTCACTTCGTGAAGAGATCATGATCAATTGGACCGCTACGATGAAGACGATGGAGCAAAAAAAAGCCAGAACGGCCTACTACATCTCCATGGAATTTCTTCCTGGCAGGTTGATGGATAATAATATTACGAATATTGGCGCTCTTGATGTTGTCAAAAAGGTGCTAGAGCTTACTACACACAACTTCCATGAGCTGATAATCTCCGAGCCCGATCCAGGCCTGGGCAATGGCGGCCTCGGTAGACTCGCCTCTTGCTATCTAGATTCGCTTGCAGCTGGAAGCTTTCCTGCATTCGGCTATGGCCTGAGATACCAATATGGTATTTTTGAGCAGGAGATGTGGAATGGCTATCAAGTCGAGAGGCCTGACAGATGGCTTTTGAATGCAAATCCCTGGGAGTTTCGAAGAGATTCTTTTTCCGCTCATGTCCACTACGCTGGAAGGCCCGTACCTGCTGTCAATTCACACGGCGATGAGGTCTTTTTACTCGAAGATTTTGAAGACGTCCGAGCTCTTCCCTATGACATTCCCATTATTGGCTATCCTAACGACTCAACCGATTTCTCCGTGATCACTTTAAGGCTTTGGTCGACGAAAGAATCCCCAAGAAATTTTGAGCTTCAAAGTTTTAATGCAGGACAACTAGATCAAGCCTCTGAAAACACCTCGCTCACAGATGTTCTCTATCCCAACGACAACCACGAAACAGGAAAACGCATCCGGTTAAAGCAAGAGTTCTTGCTTGTCTCAGCATCCCTACAAGACATCATCCGAAAGCATCTTCATGTTTATCAGACAATGGATGAATTTGCAGATAAGACACGTATCCAACTAAACGATACCCACCCCTCACTTGTCATCCCTGAACTGATTCGTATTTTGACCAAAGATCACGACTACTCCTTTGATAAAGCCTGGGAGACAGTCCAAGAGACCTGCAATTATACCAACCACACGGTTCTAAAAGAGGCTCTAGAGGAGTGGAATGAGCAGCGCATGCACTACCTCCTTCCCAGACAGTTCCACCTTCTTCAAAAACTAAATCAAAGATTCTGTGAACAGATTAGGCAAAAATTCCCAGGTGACAATGACCGTTTAGCCCGCATGTCTTTTTTAGATGGCGGCCAAATTAAGATGGCAAACCTTCTTATCTTTAGTTGCAGAAGAGTCAACGGCGTCGCAGCCCTTCACACGAACATTATCAAAAACACCATCTTCCCTGACTTTTTTGAGATGTACCCCGAAAAGTTTATCAATGTCACAAATGGCGTTACCCAAAGAAGATGGCTACTTCATGCCAACCCAGAGCTAGCTGAATTCATCACAAAACATATCGGTCACGGTTGGATCAAAAATTTTGAAGAGATCAAAAAAATAGCAGAGATCGCATCTGATACAAAAAACCAAGAAGAGTTCTTACAAATTAAGGCTAAAAACAAAGAGAGACTGATTCACTTCCTGCATCATGAAAATCCCGTGCGAGATCCCAAAGGAAGAACAATCGATCACTATCCTTGTCTGGGTCCCGATGCTCTATTTGATGTGCAGATCAAACGAATCCACGAATATAAAAGACAGCTCTTAAATCTACTTCATGTCCTTGTCCTCTATCAAGAGCTTAAAGATAACCCCGATTCTAGAAAGATCAAGCGCCAAGTAATCTTGGGTGGAAAAGCTGCGCCTGGCTACCAGATGGCAAAAAATATCATCCAGTTTGCCTACATTCTTGCCCGCAAGATCAACAATGATCCCGATGTGAATCAAAAGCTTCGTATCGCATTTATAGAAAATTACAACGTCTCCGCTGCACAAATTATCATTCCAGCATCCGATCTCTCCGAGCAGATTTCCACAGCTGGCATGGAAGCATCCGGAACGGGAAACATGAAGCTCTCCATCAACGGTTCACTTACCATTGGCACTGATGATGGCGCGAATATCGAGATGAGAGAGTCTGTAACAGATGCTTGGTGGCCCTTTTGCTTTGGCTCTACTTCCGAAGAAAATGCGGAACTCAAAAAATCGAGATCTTATCAACCTGCAGAGTATGCAGAAGACCCCAAAGTAAAGAAGGCGTTAGAAACCCTAATAGACGGAAGTCTCACTGTCGACGACAGCGAAAAAGAGAGCCTAACAACCTTGCACAACTCTCTTCTAACCGGGTATAACTCAAGCTTGCCCGACAAGTACTTTGTCCTAAAAGACTTTGAAGCCTATTACCAGGCCCAAAAACGGGTAGAAGAGCTCTTTTCTACTCCAAATAAATGGGCAGAATACGCCCTTCACAATATCGCAGGTATGGGGAATTTCTCCTCAGACACCTCTATTAAAAACTATGCAGAAAATATCTGGGAAATCGAGCCCTGTCCCGTTGATAAAGAGACACTTACAAAAGTTCGCGAAGAGTACTCAGGGAAAGGCCCCTGCACTAGTATTAATTAATATTTTATTATTATATTTATATAATTGTTTTTATACTTTAATTATGCTATAATAGACTATTATACAAACAAAATAACTAAAAAAAAAACCATGCCAGCCGTTGAATCTGTAAAAACTTCCGTTATTCTCGAAGACATTAATGTAGATTTAAAAAATACATTAACAGGTTTGAAGGCGCACCAAAGGATTCGGGTTCCAAAAGAGCTGCAGGCCCTCCTGACAGAGTATAGCGAGATACTTCGTGACTATCCCGACGATGACCTGGATATGATATTAGAGTCTTTTGAGAGTTCTGCTAGAGATATTCTAGATAAGTACCCCTCTGAAGAGATAAAGCTAAGCATTCCAATACTTAAACTCCTTCTCTGCATTCTCATTGAAAAATTTGCGTTTAAAGCCTTGAATAATTGGGCTACTACGCACTCAGAAGGATATGCAACTTTCAAAGTTTTTGTTGGTAGTGATAAGACTTATCAAGCCAAAAAAACCGCTGAGAGATTTAACTACTTTGTAGAGAATGCTCTCTTACTCAATCTTTAAATTTAAAATATTTTCTTTCACGCCCTCTATTCAGAAAATAGACAGCTTTATCAACTAAATATTTACTTCACCTTCATCACAGAGTCCCTCGCAGCCCATCAAGCTCCTTCTTTTGATAAATTAAGGGTCTTTCTGAACACACCGAACTGAAGAATTAAAATAATTTGTATATATTTTTTTAAAATAAAATAAAACTACCATTAAATAATAGATGAAATTAAACATTTAACTATGATATAATACTATCTTTAACAGACAGCAAATAGGTATAATTATGTCAGCTTTAAATAACCCTTTTAATATCGCTCTGCTAGCGTCCTTCCCAAAAAGTTCATTTCAAGACCAACCAACCTTATTGACTACCGAGACATCCACCATTAAAAAGGGTTGTATAAAAACATCTGTTGAATAAGTATTCCAAATTAATGGTGGTCAAAGACATACCCTGAAAGTAACAAGGGAATTTATTCCCATAAGAGGCCTAATAAATGTTCCTTTTGGAGCGATTAGACTTGCATTACGTTGTGCAGGAAAGGCGTTGGGTTCATTGGTCACCTTAGCCGGAGCATACAAAGCTGAGGGTGCAAGTAAAGAGAAGAACCCCATATTAAGAAAGATGCTCACCCAAAAGGGACTATTAGGTCTAGTTTTCAGAGCTATTTTTGTTATAGGGCTCCTGATCGCTACACCCTTTCTAGAGTTTAAAGACTTTCTTTCATGGAGCTTTATAAAAACCACCGCGAAAGTAAATGATATCAAAATAGATCCATTTAGCCCCTTTATTATGGGAGGTGGTAAGAATAAGATTTCTCCGCCCATCAACTTTTACAATGCTGCAATGCAAAAAAATTAATCTAAGCTCCACTTCTTCTGAAGCGAGCGTAATTTGCTTTCTTTTGTGAGACGGGAGATAACCCGGTCAAATGAGCTCATGAGCCTTCGATTCTGCTCGTGATTTGTGATAAACCTTAGTGACCTATCATTTAAGGGCTCGCCCTCGATCTTCATCTCTTTTCCCATAAAGCTAATGGCATCGATTCTACCCACAATAAGAGCATCGATCTGCCGCTCTGAGAGTGCTTTAAAGAGATCTCTTAGCGTCTCATAGCTTCTTGTGATGACTTTTGGATAGTTCTCCACAATGAGAATGGAGGGATCTTCCATCAATAGACCCACTACCTTTCCATCTAAATCCTTCAGATTTCTAGTGGGAGATTTTTGATTTAGGACAAGGACGGGACCTAATTTCAAAAAGCCTTCTGAAAAATCATAGGTCGATTCATTAAAGTTATGCGGCGAGATTGAAGAGATGGCAGCATCGAGCTTTTCACTCTTTAATTCATCTAGAAGGCCCATGCCTCCCACCTGAACGACTTCAAACTGAATATTTTCTCTTTTGGACATCTTGAGTAAGAGCTCTTGTACGTACCCGAGAATATAATCTCTTTTTTTGAAATCGCTTTCCGGGAGTTCGGGGTCGACACCGATTCGATAGACGGGGCCAGGTCCGGTGCAGCCAGTTAGAAAGAGTAGAGCTAATAGTAGTTTTTTCATGAAATGCTTTTTTTCTTTTGATTATAGCTTTCTCAGAAAAAAACATTAGAGATTTTTTCCCCAAGGGAGCAAAATATTATCCATTAAATTAGGTGAGAGATGACAATACTAGAGGAAAAAAAGTCCACAGACCACGGAAAACTTTATTGGGTGGATGGTTGGGGTGAAGGCTATTTTGGCGTGAATACTGAAGGCCACATCGAGGTGAGGCCAAGCGGTGGGGGTGAAAAGGTCGACCTCTATGCTCTTGTCAATTCTCTGATTGAGAGGGGGATAGAGCCTCCGATTCTCTTTCGCTTCGACGGCATTATCCGAAGCCGCATGGAAAAGATCTATCAGGCATTTAATGGCGCAATTGAGCTCTACGACTATCCCAACCACTACCAGCTCGTCTATCCGATCAAGGTAAACCAGCAGAGCCACGTTGTGGACCAAATTCATAAGGCGGGCAGAAAACATCAGATAGGGCTCGAGGTTGGTAGCAAGCCCGAGCTTCTTGCCATGCTCACAGCGCAGCATGCAGACGGCTCGTTGCTGCTTTGTAATGGCTACAAAGATGCTGAGTATATTGAGCTTGCGCTTCTCTCAAGAAAGCTAGGACGAAGAACGATCATCATTATCGAGCAGCTCTACGAGCACAAGCTGATTTTGGATATTGCAAATGAACTAGGGGTCGAGGCCGAAGTGGGCTTTCGCATGAAGCCTTCTGCAAAGGGAAGCGGCAGATGGGCCTCTTCAGGCGGCGAGCTTGCCAAATTTGGGCTTGAGACGGGTGAGATGCTCACCGTTTTAGAAGAGCTCAAAAAACATGGCAAGACCCACTGGGCAAAGCTGCTTCACTTCCATATTGGGAGCCAGCTATCCTCGATTGTGCCGCTGAAAAAGGCGCTTTGGGAGGCGTCGAGAACTTATGCGGAAGTTGCTAAAGTCTGCCCTACAATGGAATTTTTTGACGTAGGCGGCGGACTTGGCGTCGACTATGACGGCTCGAAGACGACTCACGACTCATCCATGAACTATTCCATGGAAGAGTATGCGAGGGATATCGTCTACTCAATTGGAACTGTGTGTAAAGAGAGGGGCATTGAAGAGCCCACCATTTTGAGTGAATCAGGAAGAGCGCTTGTGGCTCATCACTCTCTTCTCGTGACAGAAGTGATCGATGTCGCCTCCTCATCCCCCAAGATGGACCAAGAGCTAGAAGCTCCTCCGACAGATGAGAAAATTTTGCAGGACTTCTACGACACCTATCAGTCTCTCAATTTCTCCAACCACTTAGAGGCGCTGCACGATGCCTACTACATGCGAGACCAGGCGCTCGAACGCTTTATCCACGGGGATATCAGTTTAATCGAAAGAGGGTATGCAGAAAAAGCTTATGCCTATCTGATGGCGAAAATCTATGAATTTTCAAAAGATGAGATCCACCCACCTGAAGAGATTGTGAAGATGCGAGAAAAGCTCCTCGACATCTACTTCTGTAATTTCTCGGTCTTTCAATCACTACCCGATTCCTGGGCAATCCACCAATTATTTCCCGTCATGCCCATCCACAGACTAGAAGAAGAGCCTAAAAGGCGGGCTACCCTTGTCGATCTTAGCTGCGACAGTGATGGAAAAATCGATAGGTTTATTCATCCGAAAAAACCGGTGAATCATCTGAAATTACATGAATTTGATGGCAGCCCCTATTACCTTGGCATCTTTTTGGTGGGTGCTTATCAAGAGACTCTTGGCGGCCTTCATAACCTTTTTGGCGACACCAACGCAGTTCATGTTGATCAAGACGAAGATGGCAACTGGGAGTTCAAACACTTGATTCGCGGCGATACGATGAGCGAAGTTTTAGGCTACACCCAGTATGATCCCAACGATCTAGAAGATGCACTTCACAACTCGATTGAAAAAGCCGTGAAGAAAAGGCGCATCACAAATGAAGAAGCACTCAAGATTAGCCGGGCGCTTCAAAATGCACTCAAAAATTACACTTACCTCATGGTTTAAATATGCAAGGACAGGGCGAAGAAAATCACTTTTTAGGAATTGCTACACCTTTGGAGAAGGCGAATATTGTCATTCTGCCTGTTCCCTTTGATAAGACGTCATCCTACATGCATGGATCCGATAAGGGGCCCGCTGCTATGATTGAGGCATCTCGCAATGTCGAGCTCTTCGATATTGAGACCGATTTAGAGGCTTCTGAATTTGGGATTCACACAGCAAAACCTATTCAAGAAAAGACAAGCGAGAAGATGCTACAATCGACCTTTGAGTCGGTGAGCTCATTTTTAGAACAAGGAAAGTTTGTCATCACGCTTGGAGGCGAGCATGCTATATCAGCTGCGCCTATTCGTGCACATGCAGATAATATGGGGCCGATTAGTGTTCTTCAGCTAGATGCTCATGCAGATCTTGCTCCTGCATATGAGGGCAACCCTTTAAGTCATGCCTCTGTCATGAGCCGCGTTCGAGAAATGGAAAATGTGGAGCGTATTGTACCTGTGGGAATTCGCAGCATGTCAGTAGAAGAAAATAGTTATATCCAGCCAGAGAACACTTTTTTTGCACACGATCTATTTGATAACGACGATTGGATGGACCGAGTAGTGGATCGCCTAACAGAAAACGTCTACATCACATTTGACCTCGACGTCTTCGACTCCTCTCTCATGCCATCTACGGGCACACCTGAGCCTGGCGGACTTTTCTGGCATACGGCTCTTAAGCTACTTAAAAAAGTAGCAGAAAAAAGAAAAATTGTTGGCTTTGATGTAGTCGAGCTCTGCCCTATGAAAAACTTCTGGGCGCCCGACTATCTAGCAGCCAAACTGATCTATAAATTACTCAGCTATACTTTGGAGAGACAAAAATGAATATCTCAGACTTCCTCAAAAAGAACTTTCTACACTTTAATGCAGCCTCCCTCATTGATGCTGCAGATGGGTGGGTAAAGCTATTAGATCAAAATGGGAAGATGTTCATCACGCTTGCAGGCGCCATGAGCACAGCGGAGTTAGGCATTACGCTAGCTGAAATGATCCGAGAAGGGAAAGTATCTGCTATCTGCTGTACGGGTGCAAATCTTGAAGAAGATGTTTTTAACCTCGTTGCGCACGACCACTACAAGCGCATTCCTGAATACCGCACGCTCACAAAAGAAGATGAGCAAAAACTCTTCGACCAAGGAATGAACCGCGTAACCGACACCTGCATTCCCGAAGATGAAGCCATTAGACGCATTGAAAAACATATTTTAGATCTTTGGCAAAAAGCAGAAAAAGAAAATAAGCGCTATTTCCCCCACGAATATTTTTATCAGCTCTTTGAAAGCGGGATTTTAGAACACTATTTTCAGATCGATGTTAAAGATTCTTGGCTATACGCTGCCTACGAAAAAAATCTTCCGATCTTTGTTCCTGGCTGGGAAGATTCAACGACAGCCAATATTTTTGTCTCGCATATTATCACCCGCGACCTTGCCAGGTTCGATACGGTGAAATCAGGAACCGAATATATGGCAAATCTAGCCGAATGGTATTTAGAAATATCTAAAGATCACCCCATTGGATTTTTCCAAATTGGCGGCGGCATTGCAGGCGACTTTCCAATTTGCGTAGTTCCCATGATTCGTCAAGATTTGGGAAAAAACTGTCCTCTCTGGAGTTATTTTTGCCAAATCAGCAATAGCTCGACATCTTACGGCTCTTATAGCGGCGCTCCACCATCTGAAAAGATCACTTGGGGGAAAATTTCTGCAGAGACGCCCAGCTATATGATTGAGTCGGATGCGACGATTATTGCTCCTCTTATTTTTCAATACGTGCTTGAAAATTCAAAAAAAAGTATGGTAGCGAAAAATAACGAGGAACTTATATGTCCGTCCAGTACGTCTTAGTTAACTTTGGTGGTCCGAGAAATCTTGATGAGATTGAGCCCTTTTTAAAAACGCTTCTTCGAGATCGCGATGTCATTCGCACAAAACTTCCTCAAGTAGTTCACCATGTTCTTTTTGGAAGAATCGCAAAGAGAAGGGCGAAGAAAGTTGAAGATGACTATCGAGGAATCGGCGGAAAATCTCCTATCTATGAAGATACGGAAAAATTAGCAAAAGTTCTCTCCAAGAAGCTAGGCTCAGAGGTTTGGACTTTTCATCGCTACCTTCCCATGACGCACTCTGATTTTTTTCGAAAGATGAAAAAATCGAGCGCGTCCGAGTTTCGCTTTTTCCCTCTTTTCCCTCAATTTAGCTACGCAACTACTGGTAGCATTGCAAGGATGATGAAAAAGAGACTTCCCGAAGAGACTGTTTCCAAAATACACTGGCAAAGATCCTACCCTGACCACCCCGGCTTTATCAAAGCTCACCAGAAAAAAATAAGAGAGTTCCTAAATAAGAAAAAGCTAAAAGAAAAGGATACGATTTTACTCTTTTCTTCTCATGGAGTACCTCAAACATTTGTAAATAGCGGTGATACCTACCAAAGAGAGTGTGAGGTTTCCTTTCGTCACATCATTTCGGCCTTCCCTGAAGCTGATTCCTGGCTCTCCTACCAATCAAAATTTGGACCAGGCGAGTGGCTAAGACCCTACACAGTGGATATGTGTGAAACGCTTCCTGAATGGAAAAACGATCGAAAGCATCTTATTTTCATCCCGCTCTCTTTTACATCCGATCATATTGAGACCCTCTTTGAGATTGAAAAAGAATACCTTCAAGAGGCAAAAAAGCATCTTGATGCCTATCGATTAGACGCATTAAACTTCGATGAGACTTGGATAGATGCCATCTGTGACATGCTGAAAAAGAAACCCGCAACGGAAACTGAAACTCTGATTCGTGAAAAAGTTTAAAAATGCGCTGATTCGCCTCTTACTATTTTTTCTTAAAAAGGACGAAAATCCCTATTATCGGGATCGCCCCAAAATTCTAGTCGCAACAACAACTGCTCTGGGAGATACTCTGTGGGGGACTCCTGGAATATCCGCTCTTAGAAAGCGTTTTCCCCTCGCCTCTATTGGAGTTTTGACGAGTCCCATTGGGATGGAAGTTCTAAAAAACAATCCCGACATCGATGATCTCTATCTTCTAAAAGAGCCTACTTTTTTTCATTTTTTCTCCCTTCGAAAAAGGCTCCTTGAAAAAGGCTACAACATAGCTCTTCTTTTCCATGCATCACAAAGGCTAACTCTCCCTCTTCTCGCATCAATTGGAGCCTCTGAAATCGTTTCAACAGATGGTAAAAACAAGGGGCTTGAGGCTCTTTGCACAAAAATCACTCCCGATACCGAGCATGAGGTTACTAGAAGAGAGCGCATACTAGATGCTATCCGATGTATAGTGCGTGACAACGCACTTCGCTATTTTCCAACATCGGATGAGATGATGGAGGCTGAAAATCTATTGGAGGAGATGCATATCGATAGAGATGAGCTCTTTATCATTATTCATCCAGGCGCAAAGGACTCCTACAAATGTTGGCCTGCTCAAAATTATATAGAACTTGGAAATCGCTTAAAAAAAGAGAGGCCCGCTCAAATCTTAATTGGCTGGGGACCAGGAGAAAAAGAGCTAGCAACACAAATAGCCTCACAGATAGAAGATGCGCTTATTCTTCCAGAGCCTCTTCCTCTTAGAATCTACGCAGCGCTGATCAAACTCTCCAACCTGCTCATCACCAACGACACGGGACCGATGCACCTTGCCTGTGCGCTAAAAAAGCCCGTTATCTCTATCTTTGCACCGACGCAGCCAAAAAACTGCGGTCCCTTAAATGTACCCACTGCAATTACACTAGCAAAACCTAGAACGTGCACTCCCTGCCTGCGAAGATCTTGCTATGAACCATTTTGTCTCAGACAAATTAGTGTGAGTGAGGTATTATCTTTTGTAAATAAAATCTGAGGCACTTATGCATCTCTTCAAATATTTTATCGTTCTTATTCTCCTAAGCTCTTGTACAAATGCCGATACCAAGGAGTCTACTTGCTCAAAAATTTTAAACTTCGCTGAGCATAAACTCCCACAATACGGAATACTAAAGAGTCAGAATGGATTTCTCTATGTAGATGTAGATGATAAGTATGTTTATAACCTAATTCCTTTTCTTGAAAAGGAGGGCTTTGAAATGCCTCCCAACTTTGGGAAAAAGGATCTTGTGGGGGCTCATATCATGGTTGCAAGCGCCTATGAGACCAACAGACATGGAATTCGTTCAGTGAATGAGCTTGGAGAAAAAATCGATTTTACGTTGAAAGGTTGTAGCGCTGTTCAGCCCCCTCAAGGGCAGGGCATTGATGAAGTCTATTTCATCTTTGTAGATGCACCTGTACTGGATCAAATAAGAAAAAAGTATGGTTTACCTGAAAAAGAGTATGATTATCACATCGCAATTGGGGTAAAACAAGAAGCCGAAAAAGCAGCATAGGTACATTTTTTGAAGAAAAAACTCTCTATCATCATCTTAAATTGGAATGGCAAAGAGGACACGCTTGCCTGTCTTGCCTCTCTTGAAAAGCAAGATACTCAAAATTTTGAAGTCCTCCTCGTAGATAATGGCTCTCGAGATGATTCAGTAGAGGCTTTCTCAAAACACTACCCTCATCATACACTGATTTTGACACATGCCAATTTGGGCTATGCAGGGGGGAATAATCTAGGTATTGATCACGCGCTTAAAAGAGGCGCTGATCTCGTCCTTCTTCTCAACAATGATACCGAAATGGACAAAGATTTCATCTCAAATCTGCTTAGATCAACTGATGAAAAACCCGAGGGCGGAATCTTTGGCCCCAAAGTAGTGCGCCACTCTGCAAGAGATACACTTGATCATATGGGCGGCTTTTGGTCTTCTGAAATCGGGGAATATAAACCCTTTCTCTTCAATAAGCCGGAGCGCGATTTCCAAGAGATGCAAGAGCTCGACTATATCTCTGGCTGCTCAATTCTCATCAGAAGAGAGGTCATTGAAAAAATTGGAAAGCTTGACCCCAGATTTTTTCTTCTTTGGGAAGAGTCTGATTTTTGTGCACGTGCAAAAAATGCAGGGTTTTCTATTTGGGCAACTCCAAGAGCAACCCTTTTTCACAAAGTCTCAGCCTCATTTGAGGGAAAAGCAATGATGCAATACTACTGGTGGCGAAATCGCCTTCTTTGGATGCGCAAAAATTTGGACAAGAGTGAGTACAAAAAAGTTTTTCGAAGAGTCGTGTTGAAAGAGATCATCAAGTACCACAGGCACTCTCTTTTAAAGAAACTGGGGCTTGTTTATTTAAAGATAATGAACCCAAAAAAAATTACTGAAAAACGCCTTTTAAAACTAAAACGTTATCAAGCAGGGTGCAAAGGTATTCATGATTACTATCAGAGACGTTTCTATAAAATGTAAATGGTGTTATAACTAACTCTTAGGAGAGAATTCTGATTTATGAGATATTTTTACATTTTTCTAGCTTCCTTATTCTTAGTCGGATGTGAAGCAAATCGTTTTGTAGTCAACGACATTGATGAGAGAGAAGCGAACGAAATTATCGTCGTTCTCAAGTCAAAAGGTATTGAAGCACAAAAAATAAAAGCCGAATCATCAGGCGCTGCAGGCGGAACGGGACCTACAAATATGTGGTCGATCACGGTCGATGACAAAGAAGAGGTCCATGCTATGGCAGTCTTAAATCAGGTGGGTCTCCCAAGAAGAAAGGGAACGAATCTACTTGAGCTTTTTGCAAAGCAAGGGCTCATGTCTTCGGATAAAGAAGAACATATTCGTTTTCAGGCAGGCTTAGCCTCTCAGCTTAAAAATACGATTCGCAAAATTGACGGCGTTTTAGATGCTGAAGTGGAAATTTCTTTTCCTGTAGAACAGGCAGGAGCGGGCCTTCCCGGCGCACCTGGCTCTGAGAAGAAAAAAATTACAGCTGCGGTCTATATTAAGCACTTGGGGATTTTTGATGATCCCAACAATCAACTCGAGACAAAAATTAAGAGACTGCTCGCAGGTGCTGTACAGGGCCTTGATTTTGATAGTGTAGCAGTTATCTCTGATCGCTCACGTTTTGCTGATATCATGCCGGTAGGTGATCCTGAAACGCTTGCCTATTCCGATCGATCGAAAGAGTATATCAGTGTTTGGTCGATTGTGATGACGAAGTCTTCCCTTGCAAAATTTAGATTCATCTTTTTTACGCTCATAATCCTTTTACTTCTCCTGCTCGGATCTCTTGGCTTTGTGGCGTGGAAGAACTACCCCGACTTGTTATCGCGTTTAAAACTAGGAAAGAAAAAACCAAAATCTGAGAATTTGCCGCCTCCACCGGAGAGTTAGATGAAAAGCTCTTCTTACATCATCTTGAATGCGCAACTTCAAACTCTCTCAAGTGACCATGCCCTTCATTTGCGTTCATTTTTGCCAAGTGAGATGCAGCAAGAGCTAAATAAGCACCCCTCAGATGTTAGCGGAATTAGCACAGATGCTTTTTCCGACAATTTTATTATAAATTATGTTCACTACTCTTGGTTTTTACCCACTCTAAAGATGTATGAGCCAAATGAGATCGCCCTTTTTTTAGCAGTTTTACCCTCCCAGACAAGAGAGCATTTATCGAATCATCTAAAGTCTAAAGAAGTAGCAGATCTAAAAACCCCTGCAAAGTCCTTTTTAGAACTCATTTTACAAGTCAGTTTAATTGGTGAGGAGGTCACGATATTACCTCCCAAATATCTACCTTCATCTCCTCTGAATATTTTGGCTGATTTAGAAAAAAATGATCTCATTCGTTTAATTTCCCACCTTGCACTCTATGATCTTGCAAAAGAGATCAAACAGATTGTCGACCCAGAACTCCTTAAACAGATCGATCAGGCGCTTCAAACTTCTGAAAAAAAATATCTCAAAAAAATCTTGAAGAGAGAAGAGAATATTCCCTATCAAAAGATGAACCTAAAAGGTCTGTCTCAAGAGAGCTTTCGAAATCAGCTTCATAAGCGCGGCCTTGCAAGGCTAGCTGCAGCTCTAACGGGGCAGCATGACGATCTCATCTGGTATGTTACTCATAGGCTCGACATTGGTAGAGGAAATGCATTGATGAAGGCAATAGATAAAAAGAATCCCGCGCATGTTGTCAAAGTAATGGTAGATTCGGTAATGGAGGCATTGAAATGAAATATTTTTCTCTCTTTTCAAAGGAGGAAATCCACACAAAAGCAGGGCAAAAGGTCATTCCTGCAAAAGAATTTGAAGCGCTTACAAGCGCAGATACTCTCCTCAAAACAGTACAAGATGACGCAAAGCGTTTTCGCGAAAAAACCGTTACCGAATGTGAACTCCTAAAGGAAGAGGCTGAGAAGGCGGGTTTTCATCACGGTCTTGAAAAGCTAAATGCAAATATATTAGAGCTTGATCATCTCATCAAAAGTCTCTCAAAAGAGATCAATAAACAAATTCTTCCCCTCGCTATCAAAGCGGCACGCAAAATTTTAGGAGAAGAATTAAAGCTTCATCCCGATAGAATCGTAGATATTGTAATACAAGCATTAAAGCCCATTGCACAGCATTACAAAATAATCATCTATGCGAATAAATCAGATATCGATATCTTAGAATCTAAGAAATCAAAAATAAGAAAGATTCTAGAGCAAGTTGAAACCTTTTCAATTCGCGAGAGAGATGATATCGAGCCAGGTGGATGTGTAATTGAAACAGAAGCTGGCATCATCAACGCACAGTTGGAAAATCAGTGGCGCGCTTTGGAATCGGTTTTCGAATCCTACATGAAAAAGTAAGAGACTTATGCGCATTATCTTCCTTACCTTTCTGCTTCTCTTTGCAAAGTTTGGCTTTGCACAAGATGAGCCTCTCCAGCTATCACCGATTACGCAGCAAATATTAGCTCAGGCTCAAGAACAAGATAGCAACCAAGCAGAGATCAAAGGACCCACACTTGTCACGAAGATGGCAATACTTGCGGGCGTTGCTGTCATGCCCTTTGCTATCATGCTGCTCACCTCTTTCGTGAAAATTGTGATTGTTCTGGCACTACTTAGAAATGCTCTCGGCGTCCAGCAATCACCGCCTAACCAGGTTTTGAACGGCATTGCGCTCATGATGACATTCTATGTAATGTTCCCGACGGGCCTTGCGATGTACAACTCCTCAAAAGATCTCCTGATCAAAGCCCCCTCTGAGCTCTTCTCCGATCGATCTGCTGCCTATGTTGTGGAAGTGATCGATAAAGCAAAAGAGCCTATGCGAGGCTTCCTTGAAAGGAACACGACGCAAAAGCATATGAACGGCTTCTACTCGATTGCCCACAGACTTTTTCCCGAGCCATTTAAGGGGGAGCTTAAGACGAATGATTTTATCATTCTCGTCCCCTCATTTATCACCTCGCAGCTAAAGGCTGCCTTTGAAATTGGCGTTCTCATCTATCTGCCCTTCTTTGTAATCGATCTTGTTACCTCTAATATCCTCCTTGCAATGGGTATGATGATGTTATCGCCACTGACCATTGCTCTTCCCATTAAACTGCTGCTGCTTGTAATGATCGATGGATGGACGGTGCTCATCCAAGGCTTAACCCTCACATTTAGGTAAGAATATGTTTAGTAGTGAAATCCATCAATTAACCTACCAGGCCCTCATTCTTATTCTCATCTTGTCAGGGCCGCCAATCCTTATCTCCATGGTCTTTGGCCTTATGGTTGCCGTCTTTCAGGCCGCAACGCAGATCCAGGAGCAAACACTATCTTTTACCGTGAAACTCTTTGCAGTTGTCTTCACGCTAATGTTTTTAGGCGGCTGGCTAGGTGCACAAATCATGAACTTTGCAAAAACAATTTTCTTTGGCTTTCCGAAATGGGGCATGAGCTAAGAAACTGCAGCACGCACTAAACCCACTAATAAGAGCTTAACTTTCTTATGGACGTCGTTCGATCCACCGATTCCTTCTTTAACTTCCTGCTTCATTTTCCCCATTTAACTGCGAACAATGTCCTAAGTCTCTTTTTGCTCACGCTTTTTCGCATCCTGCCAATCATCGTCTTTGCTCCTTTTCTGGGCGGAAGAAACCTTCCCAATCCCGTAAAAATTATGTTTGGAATTGCCCTTGCCTCGATCTTTATTCCAACTGTTCTTGCCTCTTCAAAAGGAGCTGTTGAGTTTAATTGGCTCTATTTAGGCTACTCACTTAAAGAACTTGCTATTGGCTTTATTCTCGGCTTTCTCATAGCCATCCCCTTTTTTATCGGGCAAGCATCAGGGAGCCTTATCGATCACGCACGGGGATCTGCATCCCTGCAGGTGACTGATCCAACAACTCAGACCCAGACAGGACCTCTTGGCCTTCTCTACAACTACGCGCTGATCGCCATCTTCTTTGCGATTGGAGGCCCCTTTTACTTCTTCAATGCCGTCGCTGACTCCTTCCAGCTTGTACCTGTAGATGCCTTCTTCAATCCGCACTTCTTCAGCATGAACGTTCCCTTTTGGCACCTCGTTGTAAAGTTGCTTTACCACGTCATGAGCTTGGCTGTCCAGCTAGCTGCGCCCTCACTTATCGGGATTCTGATGGTTGAGATGTTCCTCGGAATCGCAAACAGACTAGCTCCCCAAGTCCAGATCGTCTTCCTCGGCATACCGCTGAAATCTTGGACGGGCCTAGCTCTCTTATCGCTCGCTTGGGTGTTTATTCTTAAGCAGTTAGGAAAGGAATCCCTCGAATGGGTCAAGGTAATCAACAACATAATCCACAGCACCCACTTCTACAAGTCCTGAACCTATTTTGATATGTTTAGATGTATCGTTATCTAATTTTTTGATATATTTATAAAGATCAATATTTGACATAAATATCTATTTAATTATATCAATAAGTAAAAACCAAACCCACTAGGCTAAAGATGAAGCCCTCCTCAAAATCCGCTAAGCTCCTATTAAGTAGAATTTTTGATGCCGCAAAAAATCTCGTTTCGATGCAAAAAGACCTTTCTATCGGAGAGTTAATTTCACTAGTGCGAAAACAATTAAATATCTCTCAAAGAGCACTTTCTAAGAGGGCAAAAGTTCCACAATCATTGATCTCAATCATTGAATCCCAGAACCACCCTTCGAATATCTCCACTCTTGAAAAGCTCTTAAATGCTATGGATTGTGAGCTAATTATTACTGTTACTCCAAGAAAGCCTCTCGAAAAGATTAAAGAAGATCAAGCGAAAAAGAAAGCCATTCAAAAGATAGGATACCTTCAAGGAACAATGAGCCTTGAAAAGCAGACTCCTGATGAAGCCTTTATTCAAGAATTGATTGAAGAAGAGACAAAAAAACTGCTAAATTCATCTAGCTCCAAACTATGGGAAGAAGAATAATGAAATTTATCTACCCAGAGGGAGCTACCCCGTTAGATGATATTAGCGGTTTAAAGCTCTCTTGGATCAAAACTCTTTCCGATCTCAATCAAGTAGAAGCTGAAAATATTGCGAAAGCGGCAGATAAATATTTACATAGATCGATTAGACCCCCACTTAAATGGTTCAATAATAAAACACTAAATCGTATCCACCGCGATATGTTTTTTGAAGTATGGAATTGGGCGGGTAAATATCGTACTACACAGACTATACCTGGCATAAAGCCTTATCTGATTACTTGTGCTCTAGAAGAATTATGTAGGGATGTCCATAGTTGGCTCTCTGAAGGATGTGAAATTCCGATCATAGAACAAGCTGCAATTATCCATCATCGATTAGTGCTCATACATCCTTATCCCAATGGAAATGGAAGGTTTTCTCGCCTTATTTCAGATCGTTATCTAAAGTCATGTAAATATCATTTTCCAATTTGGCCAAAGGAGATGGGAAATGATTGTGAAGAAAGGAAAAGATATATCTCATCATTAAAAGACGCAGACAAAGGCGATATAGACTCTCTAATCCGATATATGAGAAAATATGGAGTCCGAAAAATCTAATTTTGTAGCAGTTAATCAGAAAATCGTTCTTCATAGATCTGTTTTACTTCTCTAATTCGAACTTTCTTCAGGATGAACATTCCCTTTTGGCACCTCATTGTAAAGCTGCTTTACAATGTAATATGTCAAAGAAATCCATAGTATGGTTCACAGTTTCATTTCTACGAACCTTCCTCGTTCGATTTGTCTGGAAAATTCAAATTAGCGAAAATAAATAGGCTTTAAGAGATCGAAGAGATTCAACTAGAAAGTTTTTTAGCCGAAGAGGCCATAAGCCATACCCACCAATCCAACCACGCAGTGAACAATAGTTACACCAATCAAATTGTAGGAACGTATGTAGACAAAACCAAATAGTAAACTCGCAACAAATGTCATCACGGCAGCTGTTATACTTATATGCATATGAAAAATTGCAAAGAGGCCAGCCACAAGAAAGACCGTTTTTATTCCTCTTTGATCGTCATAAAAATTCTGCAGACACGTTTGAGCAACACCGCGAGAGATAAACTCTTGAACATATGCATGTGGGAAATAAAACAACAACATTCCCCAATTAAATGGTAACGGTTTAAACGTGCCTCCTCTTGCTTTCAAATACTCAAGAAGAGGTCTATGAATCAGGTAGAATATCAAAACAAGGGAGACAGAAACTACAATCCCTTGAAAGAGAGACTTGAAAAAATTCTTGTGCGTAATACCCAAATTAACAATGGGTATCTTGAATAGCTTAATAATGATTAAGCAGGGGACAAGAACACTCAACAAATAAAGCGCGCTGACTAATTGGCTTCGAACATCTAAACCAGCATTCTCAGCTAGAGTACCATAAAGAGATCCTATTCCTATTAGCCCTAGTATATAGATGAAAAACTGTCCAAACTGCCTTCTTTTTTCTAAATGTTCTATTTCAGATTCTAAACTGTGAACATAACTCTCGGAAGTCTCTCTCAAGTGAGGAATGACTTGCTTCAAGATATCAGCAACAACTTTAAATTGAAGCTCCTCAGAAAGTGATTTTTCTTTAAAGATCTCAGGCCTAAGAGTAAGAATAGATGAATCTTTAACAGCTCTTGCACTAGCAGATCTCTGAGACGCATCAATAAAGTTCAGCTCTCCAAAGAGCTTGCCTTGCTTAAAGGTCCGAATTTTATGTTCGTGCTTATTCTCCTTATCCCTCTTGATAATATCGACTTCACCTTCATGAATAATACATAGGTAGTTCGACTTATCACCCTCAGAAAAAATATACTCTCCAGCTTTGAACTTTTTTTCTTCCATCAGATTAGCAACAGTACGCAACTCTTCATCCGATAGGTGCTCAAATTGAGGGAGTGACCGTATAAAGGAAAAAATCTTTTCGTCCATTTTTCTCACATGCTTTTTTCTACTGTTTAACAAATGAGACAAAAGAGGTAAAGTGCAATAGACAAAAAGCTAGGGATTTATATTAAGGAATCCCTGATTAAGGAGTTTTTCCTGGATTCAGAATTAAAAAAAAACCTAAAAACGCTCCCTCCTCCTGTTTTTAAATGATTTTTACCACTTTAACTGCCTGAAATAGCCATTTTT